>UEZF01000088.1_pt1 | contig 19282 bp, 12 predicted proteins | sample 1903571 | NCBI WGS metagenome assembly UEZF01 (sample SAMEA4776352, study PRJEB27445) | saltern metagenome | biome: Hypersaline environment; feature: solar saltern; material: Pellet | place: Spain | collected 2014-08 | depth 0 m | reverse complement strand
TGTCAGGAGACACCGCCCGCTCCGCGTGACAATGGGACGAGCCTGCCCGTCGAGGCTGACCGCGTAGATGCTGTCTGTCCCGTCCTGCGCCCGGCGGTGGTAGAGGACCTCGTCGTCGCCACGCCAGGCGAGATGCCCGCTCATCTGCGAACCCGACCCGCCACCGGTCAACCGCTCGTAGTCGCCGGTCCTCACATCGAGCACACGCAGTTCCCGCCGTCGGCCCTGCTCGTGGTAGAACGCCACGTGCTCCCCGTCCGGTGACACGACCCCCGCACGGGCACCCGGTACCCGGAGGAACGTCTCTACCGGTTGCTGTTCGGACACAGGCAGTCGTGGTGAGCCTCGGTAGAAAACCTGACGCTGACGCCGAGCCAGACACGTCGACCGTGCCTGTCGGTGCTAGCAACAGCTATTTATCTGCCAGTACACGACAGACCGGCAATGGAGACCACAGACCGAGAGATCGAGGCGATAGCGGAGGGAGACCCTCTCGTCTTCGACGGTGAACTCTGTCTCGTCTCGTCGACCGCAACCTCATCGGGTGGCAAACACGGCTCGGGAAAGGTAACAATCGGGATGACTGTGCTCCCGGACGGACCCACCCGCAAGGTCAACCAACCGGAGGACAGTCGTGTCGAGGTCCCGGAGGTCAGTTCGGCCCGCAACCCCATCGTGAGTGTCAGTGCGAGCGAGAAACAGTTCGATCCGGCTGTGGTCCGGATAGCCACCGGTGAGAGTGTCGTTTGGCTGTGGGAGGACACTGAACCACACTGTCTCGCCGCGGAGAGCGCTGCACTGTCGGGTGAGCGTGTCACAGGCGTGGGTCAGACGTTCGAACACACGTTCCGGGACCCAGGGACACACGTCGTGCGGTGTACAGTTCACGACCACTGCTGTGTCGTCGTCGTCGAGGACTGACCCCGGGCGCTCACGCGAACGAGTCCGAGCAGTCGTGAACTCACCCCGGGATCAAGTGGTTCGGGCAGACATACTTGCAGTGACGCTTGTAGAGCCGCTCGTCACACCGTGGACATCGTGAGGCGGTCGGCGTCGTTTCCTCTCAGCACTCCGACCAGCCACAGGTCTGGCAGGTCTTGCAGCCCTCGGAGTAGCTCAGCGACAGCCTGCCGCAGTTCGGGCACTCCGGGTTCTCGCCGGCCTCGATTGCATCCCCCGCCGTGTCGGACCCGGCCGCGCTGTCTGCGTCTCGGGTCGCCCTCGAAGGGTTCGCTCCACGTGACTGTGAGGCGACACCACCGTCGGTTTCGCGGCCCGACTCTGCCAGACTCCGGTTGGTGTCCTCGGCGGTTCTGGACTCCGCCGCCGTCTCATCCAGTGTCTGTTGCTGTGGGTAGCTCGTATCGAGCTCCCCGTCGATGTACCGCTTCAGCGCGGTGCCGATCGCATCCGGGACCGACTGAATCTGTTCACCCTTGTCCCAGGCAACCTTCGGCGAGCGGATACCCTGGAGTTCGTCGGCGATCTCGTGGGGGTCGACACCCGCACGCAGTGCCGTCGAGATTGTCTTCGCCAGCGCCTCGGTGAACGAGGCGGTGAACCCGCCGGAGCTCCCGATTGTCGCGAACAACTCGAACGGCCGGTCGGCCACGGGGTCCTCGTTGATACTCACGTAGAGCTTGCCGTACCCCGTCTCGATCCGCTGTGTGACACCGTGCAACACGTCCGGGCGCGGGCGCTTCTGTGCAAACTGCTGGTCGGGTGTCTGTTCGTTGGCCACCGCTCCCGTCTCCGCCGGTTCGGCCTCCACGAGGTCTGTTATCTGGTCCTCTATCTCGGCACGAACGGCGTCCTGCTCGAGGAACTCGTCGAGACCACCGAGCGACGCCTCGATCGCCTCGAGTATCTCCTCGACCGTTGCCTCACCCTCGTCGGCGAACTCCGTGTTCTGTGCACGCGTGGTGATGACCTGTTTCGACCGCGTACCGTCGCGGTAGTAGGTCACCCCCTTTCCGCCGTGGTCGTAGATGTACTCGAACACCGACCTCGTGTCCTCGACTGTGGCGCCGTTTGGGGCGTTCACTGTCTTCGAGATGGCCGAATCGACACCCTCCTGACATGCGACCTGGACCTGTGCGTGGTCCCTCCCGTCGAGGTCCGCCGTGACGACGAACAGTTCGCCAATCTCGTCCGGGACGGTCGCCAGCCCCTCGATTCCGGCGTACTCGTTGTTCGCCATCTGGTGTTTCGCCTCCTTTTTTACCGACTCGATGTTGATGTCGTTCGCCTCGAGCACCCGGAGAAAGTAGTCGTCGAACTCGACCAGCATCTCATCTCCCTGCACGTCGTCTGAGACGTTCTTGTAGTAGGCGACGTTCGGAATCGGCTCACATCCCCCCGACGTGTTACCGATCATCGAGGTGGTGTTGTGGGTCACGAACCCGTTCGCGATGTAGGTGTTGTTCGACGGAACGCTGATGTCTTTCGTGTACGCGGTTGTCTCTGTCACCGATTCGACCGTTGCCGCGTAGAACTCGGTGAGCCGTTTGCCGTCGAGTCGAACCGCTCCGCCGGTTTCGGACTCGACATCCCTGACGAGCTTTCGGGAAACAGAGCCGTTTATTCGGGACTGATTCACACGCTGTCTGACCGCCTCGCTCACCGAGTCGTACCCGTCGACGGCACGCAGCGCACCGACAACAGCCGGCGGGTACGTGTCGTTTCGGTACGACTCTGGGGTCAGTTCGAACTCCGTGGAGTTCGTGATGAAGCCGACCTCCTCGAGGAAGCGCACGTCCTCGCGTCTGTTCGCGCCACGCAGAGTGTATCCGGTTCGCTCCCCGTGCTGGTCGTCTCTTTCCTCCACGTCGAGGCTCTCTCGAACGAACACACAGCCCATGGACAGCAACAAAGTCTGTACCTGGTCCGCGAGTGTCGAGGACACTGTCGACAGTTCGACCCTGCGGGATGCGGTCCCGTTGGCCTCGAACAGACCGCGGAGGAACGACTTTGCGACTGTCTCGTCACCGGCGAGAACCGCCCCGGGGACAAACGCGCTCGCCGCGCCCCTGTTCCCGTCGTCTCTCGTCCAGCCGTTGTCCTCGAAGTACCGCGGGAGGTGGCATCCACCGAAGATGAGCACGTGACGGGTCCCGCGGTCCTCGACGGTCGGTGACACGCCGAAGAGCCTCTCCCCGAGTTCGCGGAGGTGGCTGTCGAGTTCGTCGGCCTCCGACTCGACGACGAGTGTGACACCGACACCCTCGTCGACGTAGCCATCACCCGCAAAGTAACCGAGAAACTCCGCCAGTTCCGGCGTCATCTCGCCGGGCAGACACAGACCCTCGTGGTCGTTCTCGGACTCGCTCGTGTCGAGACCCGGCCGTGTGCCACCGTCAGCGGTGTTTCGCCGGAGAAGAATCCGGTCCCCCGGTTCGAACTCCTCCGCCGCTCTCCAGACGTACTCCCCGTCGACAGAGATGGTCCGGAACCGGTGGTCCGGTGTCGAGGTGATGCTGAACCCGCCCTCGGTCTCGATCTGGCGGGCGTCGGCAAACCCGTTGTCGTACACCGCAGTTGCGGATTTCGTTCCGCCGTCTGTCGAGACATCGACCGCGATCTCGCTCCACTGCTCGAACTCGGCTGTTGTCTCGTCCAGTTCCTGTATCGGAACCAGCCCGCTGTCTGTCGAGACGAGTGAACTCTCCTCGACACAGCCGGTCGGCGCTATCGTCGTCGTGTTGTGATTCCTGATCGGGTACCCGTCCTCCCACTCCTCGGCGGGAACACCGACGTGGTGTTCGAACCACTCGCGGTACTCGGTCGGGTCTGCGTACTTCGAGTTGTCCCACTCGGTGAAGCTTCCGCGCTCGGTGGCGAGTTCGTGACTCGTCTGCTTCGAGCGGTGGTTGATGTGGACCATCACCTGACGGGCGATCTCGTTTGCCGTGTCACCTCCGTATTTTACACCGAGCTGGATGTACAGCTGTGCCAGCCCCATTATCCCCAGCCCGATCTTGCGCATCTCGCGGACTGTCTTCTCTATCTCCTCAACCGGGAAATCCGACATCGTGACGACGTTCTCCAGGAACCGGGTGCCCAGTTCGATCCGCCTGTCGAACTCCTCGAAGTCCAGCGCCTCCGATAGGAACGCCTCCACCGCCGCTGTCTCTGTCTCGTACTCGTCGCCGTGGCGCTCCGACCAGACCCGCCAGTCCGGTGCGCCCTCCGCCGCGAGTGTCGAGAGGTTGATATGACCGAGGTTGCAGGCCTCGTACTCCTCGAGGGGCTGCTCTCCGCAGTTGTGGACAACGACACCGTTCGCGACAAACGATTCCGTGTCCGGCTCGGTGAGGTCGTACACGTCCTCGATTCCGTCAGCCTCGACAGCGTCGACCGTTGCCTCGAACCGGCCCGTGTACGAACCCCGGTTGTAGCTGTCCAGAGCCCCGCTCAGCCGTTCACTCTTGTCCGCCCGCAGGAACCCGATCTCCTCCTCGAACGTCCGCAGGTGTGCGGAGCTGACCGAGAGCTGGTGGCTCGACGACGTCTCGTACTCGTTCGTACCGCCGTGGCCGTCCGGGAGCGGCTTCCGACCGCCGGTTTTGCGGTCCTCGTAGAGCCGCGACCGGATACCGAAGTTGGTCAGGAGCCGCTGCACACTCCGCAGCAGGTCCGGACTGATACTGGTCAGGCGCACCGAGAGCCCTGTCTCGGGTGTCCCCTCGACGTGTCCATCGGCGGTAAACAGCGCCTGGAGGAACCCGCGGGCCATCTCCTCGCTGCCGCGACGGACGGCCCTGGGCACCTGCAGTTTCCCCTCTGTGAGGCCAGCCCGGTCGGCGTACTCGTACAGCCGTGCCGACCGGATGCGCTGTTCGACGGCCTGTGCGCCGCGGTACCCCTCGCTCCGGCTGATATCGCTGACACCGACCCTGTAGTTCGCGTTCCCCAGCGGGTCGCGGACCACCTCGTTCACGTCCTCGGCGAACCGCCCGGAGAGCTCGGTGTCCTCGTCGTAGAAGTTCAGCACCGCACGCTCCTCGCCGTGCTTGAGGTGGCCGTCACCGACCAGCCAGCCGAGCACGCGACCCTCCGCCGCGGAGCCGTGGTCGCCGAACTCCCCTTTCCGGTTCTGGATGTGGACCGTGTCGCCGGGGTCGAGACTCCCTGCCTCGGTCCAGCCATCGTCGGTCATCACGCGGTGGTCGGCGGTCAGGCGGAGCTCGTACCCCTCCTCGGTGGTCAGCCTGTACACCTCCTTCTCACCGGTGCGGTAGACGCTGCTTGCCTCCTTTACCCGCTCCTCGCGATGATGTGGTCCCAGAGTTTGCGGGCGGGCACAGACAGCACCTCGCCAGCCTCGACGTGTTCGCCGAGACCGAACATCTCGTACAGTTCGACCGTCTCCTCGGTGGCGACGTGTGGCTCCTCCGTCCGGGGGTTGGTGAACGTGTACGCCTCGTCGTCTTTCACCGCCTGCATGAAGCGGTCGGTCACGCCGACCGAGATGTTGAAATTCGAGAGATGCCCCTCGACGGCGTTTCGGAGATGCTCCGGGACGTGCCCCTCCTCGTCGATGAGGCCGCGGGCCTCCTCCAGCGCCTCGGCAAACGAGGTGTGCGTGAAGTCGTCGGGATCGTTCAGTCGGAGCGTGTTCGCCAGCGAGACGTCCTTGTTCTTCGCGTGGATGAACTGGATGACGTCGGGGTGTGAGATGCGCATCACACCCATCTGCGCGCCGCGCCGCGCCCCGCCCTGGGCGATCGTCTCACACATCTGATCATAAGTCCTCATAAATGTGACAGGTCCGCTGGCGATGCCGCCGGTGGAGCCGACCGGGTCGCCGTAGGGGCGCAGTTTCCAGAACGCATAGCCCATTCCGCCGCCGCTGTTGTGAGAGACGACACCGTCGGCAAGGTACTCGTGGTTGCCGGCGACAGTCACGTCGTGTACCGTCGCCGTGCCCGCGGACTCGACCGACTCGACGGGAACGGACCAGCGCTGCCCGTCGTGGACGGTTCCGAACGTGGTTCCGTCGAGGGTGGTCTCCTCGAGCGCGGCGGCCATCTCGTCGTCACGGCCGTCCACGAACCCGATTCGGTCGGCAAAGCGGGTCAGACCGACCTCGCCGGTCGGGCCGACGTTCTGAGACTCGCGCTCCTCGGAGTCGAGTTCCCACCGTGCCGCGGGTATCCCCAGACCGAGGAGGAGCGTCTGCACACCGTCGACCAGTTCCTGTGAGGCGCTCCACAGCCGCGGGTAGCGGTCGCGCTGGAGACCGCCACCGGTCGAGAACAGTCCACGGAGAAACGCCGCGACAGTGCCGCGGTCCCCACGCCAGACCGCATCGGGGACCGACGCGGAGGCGGCGTCAGGTTTTGCCGCCCCGAAGTTCGCAAGCCAGAACCGCTGTATCTCGTGACTGTGCAACACCGCGTCGTAACAGCCGTTCTCGAACCGCCAGTCCAGACCCGCACCGAACAGGTCCCGACAGAGCCAGTCGGCCTGTTCCAGCGTCTCCTCGCGCCCGAGATGCAGCCGGATGCCGTCCTCGTGTGTCGAGCCGCTACCGACCCACATACCGAGCAACTCCGCGAGTTCAGGTGTCAACTCCGCCGGTTGGGTGACCGTCTTTACCGGGTCACCGTTCGGTTCGAGCGACTGTGCCATCCGGCACTGCTCAACCGTCGCCTGGTGGCAGTCGAGTTCGTCGGGGACCTCCGAGTCGGTGTGGCCCGCCTCGTACAACCGCTCGAAGGCGTCTGTGTCGAAACTGACGCTCCCGCGCGGGCGACCGCTTGAGCCGTTCGGGTCCAGACCGAGTTCGTTCGCGCGGCACCGCTGGACCGTCGACGCCGAACAGTCGAGCCTGTCCGCGATCTCGTAGTCGGACAGCCCCTCGGCGTGCAGTTCGCGGATCTCGCTGTTGTCGACAGCCCCGTTGGGGTCCCACGGCGCGCCCGACTCGACGGTGCTCAACTCGGCGGTATCGTCGGCGTCGATGAGCCAGTCGAGCCGGACCGACAGCGTGTCTCCCGGGGTTATCTCGTCGATACGCGTCCAGTCATCGTCGACACACAGCTCGTGGTTCGGTGTCCCGGTGAGCTCGATGCCGGCTGTCGTCGTGACCCGATGGACCGGCGCGTCACTGTAGGCGTGTGTCTCCGCCACCGTCCGGGTCTGGTACCCGTCACCGTCCCGTTGCCGGATCTCGTCGCCCGGCTCGACCTCCGCGACCGACACGACCCCCTTCTCCTCGACCGCGACACTGGCGTCGTCTGTCAGACACTGGAACACCTCCGCGGCCTCCTTCGCGGTCTGGTGGATGTCGTCGATGTCATCGGCCGGCGAGTCGACGAAACACGCGCTGAGCTGCTGGAGCTCGTCGCCCGCGTTCATCAGCGTCGGACTGTTCGGTAAAACAGAAAGTTTCTCCATCGCCTCCTGGAACTCCGCGGCGGTGGTCTCGACGTGGTCGCGCACCGACTCGGGCAGCTCCGGCAGAATGGTTTCGTAGGCGAACTTGCTGACGTTGTGCTCGGTCAGCGGCCGCTCGATGTCGTCCTCGACGGTGACACCCGTGCCGAACACCTCCGCGGCGAGTTCGTCACGGCGCGGGTGGTCGGGCTTGAGCTGGTCGGGGGTGACCATCACGTCGACCTCCTGCTTGTCAGCCTCGAAGACAGCCTCCGCGAGCGCGATGTTCTTTGCGACGCGCTCGAACAGCTCCTCCTGTTTCTCGACCGGTTCGCCGTTGCTGTTCTTTCGGAGGTAGCGCGCCGGCAGGATGTTGTGGTATGCGTTGTCGGTCAGGCGCTCCTTTACTGTCTCGCCGTCTGTGCGTTTTATCGGCAGTGTCAGGTCGTCGGCAACGGGCTGCTCGCTCATACCCGCTCACCTGGCGCTCTGGTCGTCTCGGCGGTTCTCGTTGGTCGCGCTGTCGCGATTGATGTCATATATGTGTAGTTTGTGTTCGAATCGGGGGCTGTCTGTTGCTCTGTGGTGCGGTTCGCACGTCTGCGGGATCTGTGACTTGCTGTACTGTTCGTCGTCGGACTGTCTGCGCTGAGCCGTCTCTCGTCGGAACTGAACTGATGGGTTTGTCCCTCTTAACGGTGTTCAGACCAGGGTGAAAGTGAAATCTCCGGGCCGGAATCCGGAGGCAGCGAGGGGACGACAGTGGAAATCGAGGGGGGAACCTCGGCCGGAGACTGTGCGACAGGCGTCAGACAGACGTGTCCACCGGGGGGAGTCGGGGTGCCGTACAGCAGTCAGGGGAGATAAGTGCGAAGGATAACACAGTGACTAGCGTGCCGAACTACCCGACACACGCACACTGGGGGCGCATCGGTGCGGTGGTAACGGCGCTCGTGGTGGGTGCCGGACTGTTCACCGGGTTCGGGTCGCCGCTGCTGGCCGGCGGTGGTGCGCTCGGGGCCGCGGCCGCGACCTTCGTCGGGTCGGTGTTTCCGGATATCGACCACCACAGGTCTATCCCACGCCGGAAGGCGGTCCAGTGGCTCCGCCTGCTGGTCGTGGTTGGGGTCGCATCGCTCGTTGCCCTGCAGTTCGAACCGCTCGTCGGGGTCGCAGACGCCGCGGTAGCCGGTGTCCTCGACGACCCCGTGGTGCCGTCAGAGGTGCTCGTTGGCGGCGGCACAGCACTCGTTGCGCTTGCCGGGGCCAGTGCCGTCGAACCCACCATCGACCTCGTGACGGGCAGACACCGTGGCTGGACGCACAGTCCACCGGTGATGTTCGTGCTGACCGCTGTCCTCGCGGGTGTGGTCGGACTGCTGACGACCGAACTCCCGGTCGACCGGCAGGTCACCGCTGTTACTGTCGTGGCTACGTTCTTTATCGGGTGTCTCATCCACATCGGACTCGACGGCGAACTCCGGTCGTAGCCACACCGGACTGGACCTGGTCGGGGTCGGTGTCCGTAGCCAGTTTGCAGGGACCGAACCGACAGGGTTTGTATCGTGGAGTCGAACAAAGAGTAACGAATGAGCCGCGAGAAAATCGAGGTGCGCGGGGCAGCAGAGAACAATCTCGAGGATGTGGACATCGAGATCCCACGCGAGGAGTTGACCGTCGTGACGGGGCTCTCGGGGTCGGGGAAGTCCTCGCTCGCGTTCGAGACGATATACGCCGAGGGACAGCGCCGGTACATCGAGTCGCTGTCGGCCTACGCACGGAACTTCCTCGGGCAGATGGACAAGCCACAGGTCGAAACCGTCGAGGGGCTCTCGCCTGCCATCTCCATCGACCAGAAAAACGCCGCCAACAACCCGCGGTCGACTGTCGGGACGGTCACAGAGCTCCACGACTACCTGCGTCTGCTGTATGCCCGCGTCGGGACACCACACTGTCCGGAGTGTGGCCGTCAGGTCGACGACCAGAGCGCACAGCAGATGGTGCGTCGACTGCTCGCGGCCCCGGAGGGGACCCGCGCGGAGCTGTGTGCGCCGGTGGTGCGCGACCAGAAAGGGGCCTTCGAGGAGCTGTTCGACGACCTCGTGAGCGAGGGGTACACCCGTGTCGAGGTAGACAGCGAGCGCTACGACCTCACCGTCGAGCGACCCGACCTCGACGAGAACTACGACCACACAGTTGACGTGGTAGTCGACCGTGTGAAGCTCTCGGCCTCGGAGCGCGCCCGGGTCACCGACTCCGTCGAGACAGCGCTTGCGGAGGCCGACGGTGTGCTGAAGGTCAGCTTCCCGGACCCGCCGGCGGAGCTGGATGTCGGCGGGAGGCGGGCGCGCTCGACCGGCGACCTCTCCGGGGGCGATCCCTCCAGGGAGGAGGACGACGCAACCACCGCGGGCGACGGGGCCGACGGAAACCGGCGGGTCGTCGAGTTCTCCGAGGAGCTCGCCTGCACACACTGTGGTATCGACATCAGCGCGATCGAGACACGCTCGTTCTCGTTCAACAGCCCACACGGGGCCTGCCCCGAGTGCGAGGGGATCGGCGAGACAAAGGAGGTCAGCAGGGACCTCGTGATACAGGACCCCTCGAAGCCGCTCAAACACGTCTTCGAGCCTTGGAGCTACAACCGGACCTACTACTCCCGACAGCTCGACAACGTGGCCGAGCACTTCGGTGTCTCGCTGGAGACGCCGTTCGAGGAGCTCGACCCGGAGATACGGCGGCAGTTCCTCCGAGGGACCGACAGGCAGGTCCACTTCCAGTGGCGGACAAAAAACGGTATCCGGGAGAAGACCGAGCGGTTCGAGGGTGTCATCCCCAACCTGGAGCGGCGCCACGTCGAGACCGACAGCGACCGTTCCCGCGAGCACATCGAGGAGTTCATGGCCGTCACGACCTGTCCAGCCTGCGAGGGGACCCGTCTCCGTCCCGAGTCACGGGCTGTCAGGGTCGCAGGCACCACAATCGACGAGGTCAGTCGGATGTCGATCGGCGACGCGCTCGAACACTTCGAGGGGCTCGAGCGTGATCTTGACGAGCGCGACCGGACAATCGCGGAGGAGATACTAAAGGAGATCCGCGCCCGTCTGGGATTTATGACCGAGGTCGGGCTCGATTACCTCACGCTCGACCGCGAGGCGGCGACACTCTCCGGCGGGGAGAGCCAGCGAATCCGGCTGGCCACACAGATCGGCTCCGGACTCGTCGGTGTGCTGTACGTGCTCGACGAGCCATCTATCGGGCTCCACCAGCGCGACAACGACCGTCTGCTCGACACGCTGGAGGAACTGCGCGACATCGGCAACACGCTGGTCGTGGTCGAACACGACACCGAGACGATGCGCCGGGCGGACAACATCGTCGATATGGGACCAGGACCGGGGAAACGCGGCGGCGAGGTGGTCGTGAACGGCTCGCTGCAGGACGTGCTCGACAGCGAGGAGAGCGTCACCGCGGACTACCTCGCCGGACGTCGCTCTATCCCGGTTCCGGAGACCCGCCGGGAGCCCGACGGTGCGCTGCGGATCCGCGGTGCCCGCCAGCACAATCTGCGGGACCTCGACATCGACATCCCGCTCGGGACGTTCACCGCCATCACGGGTGTCTCGGGGTCGGGTAAGTCCACCCTGATGCACGAGGTGCTGTACAAGGGGCTGGCCCGCGAGATGAACGACAACAGGAGTGTCGACCCCGGCGACCACGACACCATCGAGGGGGTCGACCAGATAAAAACGGTGCGGCTGATAGACCAGTCACCCATCGGCCGGACACCCCGCTCGAACCCCGCCACCTACACGAACGTGTTCGACTACGTGCGGGAGCTGTTTGCCGAGACGAACCTCGCGAACCGGCGCGGCTACGAGAAGGGCCGGTTCTCGTTCAACGTCAAAGGCGGGCGCTGTGAGGAGTGTGGCGGCCAGGGGACGGTCACAATCGACATGAACTTTCTCTCGGACGTGCAGGTCCCCTGCGAGGAGTGTGACGGCGCCCGGTACAACGACGAGACCCTGGAGGTGGAGTTCAAGGGACAGACAGTAGCCGACGTACTCGATATGAGTGTCAGGGAGGCTCACGCCTTCTTCGAGAGCCACCGCCAGCTCAGCCGGCGGCTCAAGCTGCTGAAGGATGTCGGTCTGGGCTATATGCGGCTCGGCCAGCCCTCGACGACACTCTCGGGTGGTGAGGCCCAGCGGGTCAAACTCGCCGAGGAGCTCGGAAAAAAGGACACCGGCGAGACGCTGTACCTGCTCGACGAGCCGACAACCGGGCTCCACCCCGAGGACGAGCGCAAACTCGTCGACGTGCTCCACCGACTCACCAACGAGGGCAACACCGTCGTCGTCATCGAGCACGAACTCGACCTCGTAAAAAACGCCGACCACGTGATCGACCTCGGCCCCGAGGGTGGTGAACACGGCGGAGATGTCGTTGCGGCCGGCACACCCGAGGCGGTGGCAGAGACCGAGGCGTCCCACACCGGACAGTACCTCCGCGATCTTCCGGGCCACTCGTCACCGGACTGTCGTCCGGTTCCTCGTGGCCCTCTGCCGCAGTTATGTACCAGTCTCTGTGTTCACGTACTTCTGTCCGGCAGTATAAGCGAGACGTGTCTGCGACGCTCGGCATCTTCCGTGTGCAGCACCAGTGTCGGTGACGACACAGTCTTCACACGGTCAGTTGTGCTCGCTGGTCTCGCGCAGTATGTCGAGAAACTCCCGGCGGTACTGGTCGGGTGACCGCCGGAGGACATCCGATTCGGTCCCGGTGTCGAGACGCGAGCGGAGCGTGACAGTCGGGTGGGCGCCAGAGAAAACGAGAAAGGTTCCGGCGGTGGGCCAGACGCCGACCCAGCACTCCAGCGGGAGCGGCGCGTCGAGTTCGGTCGGCCGGACAGTCCCGGTGTGCCGGAACAGCCGCACACGGCTGTCGTCGGGGAGACGGAGTCGCTCGGTGCGGTCCCGGCTCACGTCTTTCAGACCCCGCTCGGCTAGTCGACGGGCGAACGCCTTCCGGGCCTCCGTCCGGACTGTCGGCGCAACCATCGTCGTTCCGACACCTGGGGGCAGTGACGGCTCGAACACGAGTCGGCTGACCGCGAAGAATCTAACCGGGTGGTCGGTGTCGTAGCCCGCGGCCGACAGCGCCGCCCGCGAGCGCTCGTCGTCGTACCGGTGTGTGACACTCCGGACCCGCATTGCCGACAGCTCCGCCACCGTCTCGGTGCGTTCCTCGACCAGCTCCCAGCCGGTGTCGAGGTGTTCGTGCGGAACTGCCGGTGGCGCGGGCTCATTGGTCATCGGCGCTCCCACCCCCTGCAACGCTCGCCGACCGTCTGTGCCCCCCGCACGACACACCTCCGAGTCGGCTCTGAGACCCTACCGCCGTTCGTGGCACACTCGGACGACTCCACGCCAGGGAGCGACCAGCCGGTGTCGACTCTCCGTGGGCGTCGCCCCGGACCGTCTGCGTGTGTGTGCAAAATCACCGCTACCCTGTGTTGGGGCTGGCAGACTCTTATGACTGTGGACTCCCCCGTTCGTCGGTCACCACCGGCGCTCTGGCTGTCGACAACAGGCGAGCCTCCGACAGATGACTGATACCCCCTCTCCGTGAGTGCCGTTCCCTACGACGGGGCATCCGTCCGGTCTGCATCGAGTGTCACGTGCCGTGGCTTTAAATCACAGGCCGCCCTACCGTTGACAGAAGCAAAATGGAACAGAGCCTATTGGTCTTGTCCTGTGGAGGCGGTCTGTCCGCACGCGGCAGTCAGGCAGTCTCCCGGAGACGATTAGCAACACCCGATAATCGGCCCGTTCGGACCACGAGCACACAGTCGGATACGAACTGGGGCGATACCTGGCCGGACCGCAGAGCTGACACGCCCACCGTCCCGGGCCTCCACGGTCGCGCGGAGGCTGTCAGACCGCGGTGACCAGATAGAGACAGTATGGAGACAGTATCGGGAACCGTTCTGGCCGGGGAATCGTTCGAGCCGGTCAGCGGCCGCGTCGTCGTGGAGAGCGGCCGGATAACGGCCGTCGAGGAGACCGGGACAGCGTCGACCGACATCGTGTTACCGTCGTTCGTCAACGCACACACACACATCGGAGACTCCGTCGCGAAGGAGGCCGCGGTGGGGCTGTCCTTAGAGGAGGCGGTGGCACCCCCGAACAGCCGGAAACACCGCGAACTCGCGACCGCGAACCGGGCTGAACTGGTGGCGGCGATGCGCCGGACACTCCGGTTCATGCGACAGACCGGCACGGTCTCGTGTCTCGACTTTCGCGAGTCGGGGGTCTCCGGGGCCGAGGCGCTCCGGGAGGCTGGCGAGTCGACCGCGGTCGACCCGTTCATCTTCGGCAGCGGGGACGAATCCGTGCTCGACATCGCCGATGGGTTCGGTGCGAGCGGGGCGAACGACAACGATTTTACCGAGCAGCGTGCCGCGACCGCCGAACAGGGTCTCCCATTTGCGATCCACGCCGGCGAACCGGACCCGACCGACATTCACCCCGCGCTCGACTTGGAACCGGACCTGCTCGTCCACATGGTCCACGCCGAGCAGGACCACCTCAAACGGGTCGCAGACCAGTCGGTTCCGATTGCGGTCTGTCCGCGTGCGAACACGGTGCTCGATGTCGGACGAGCACCGGTCGGGGACCTCCTCGAACACGCCACCGTCGCGCTCGGCACCGACAACGTCATGCTGAACTCCCCGTCGATGTTCCGCGAGATGGCGTACACGGCAAAACAGTTCGATGTGACCGCCCGGGAGGTGCTCGGAATGGCAACAACCGCCGGTGCAGAGATTGCCGGCCTCGACTGCGGTGTCATCTCCCCCGACCGTCGGGCGGCGCTCACCGTTCTGGACGGTGATTCAGATAATCTCGCGGGTGTGACCGACCCGGTGCAGGCGGTTGTCCGGCGCGCCAGTGGGCTCGACGTAAAACGTGTGATTCTCTGACCGTCGACGGAACCCACCCGGCCTGCTCGACTGTACCGGGCGATAACAGTTTGGCGTGGTGTCGGGGCACAGTCGACCGCGGATGGCGTCTGGTCGAACTACCCAGACGGTGAGGAACGAACGTCCAGCGACTTCCGGATGACCTGTGTGAACACGAGCGAGCACATAAAGTACCAGACGATCCACACCTCGATCGGGCCGAGAACGCCGGCGCTCCAGCTCGACACCGCGCCGAAAAACGGCATCACAATAACCGACTCCTGAACCGTGACACCGAGGTCACGAACGAGCCAGAACATCCACAGGAACACAGGGATAGTGGATAGCATGATCCAGATCATCGGGCGGAACTGCGCCTGGAGCATACCGAGATTCTCGGTCATCATCTCGACCTGTTCTTCCTGAATGCGCTCGAGTTCCTCCTCGTCCTCGCGCTCCTTTGCCCGTTCGCGGCGCTGTTTCAGTTTGTCAGCTTTCTCCCTGTACTCACTCATCACGCTGGTGTCCATCAGGTTGTCCTGAATGATAGCCGAGAACACGCCGGTCACGGTAGCGAGCACCAGAATGACCATGTAGAACGGCATCGCCGCCTCTAGCGGGCCGAGAAAGATGTCGAGCAGGCCCGCGATGGAGGCCCGGACACCGGAGAAGGCGTACCCGACGAACAGTCCAACAATACCGAGCAGGGCCATCTTGTCGTACACCGTCCAGACACCGCCGTCGTCGTCGTCGCTCTCGGGGTCGGCATCGTCGAGAGCGTCCCGGACACCGTCGGGGTCGTCGACCACGAACCCCTCGCCGTCGACATCGACGAGCAGTCCCTTCTCGATGAGACGACCCCACTCGCCCGAGGAGATGTCGTCGCTAACATCACCCCAGGTGACCACACCCTTTTTGTCGGCGACGCCGAGCACCGTCGAGAGGGCGTCGGTCATCCGCTCGCCCTCCTCGGCGAGTTCGTCGACTTTCTTTCCCGTGCGTGGCATCACACAACAGTACGAGAACGGAGCGTTAAGAACCTTCGACTTTCCGCTCGATTGCGGCGTCGATATCCGCCCAGACGGCATCGGGTGACTGCTCGCCGTCGACCGTGACGTACCCCTCGTGGTCGCTGTAGTGGTCGATTGCGGGTGCGGTCTCCTCCTCGAACACGTCGAGACGCGTCTGGACAGCCTCCTCGGTGTCGTCCTCGCGCTGGACGAGTCGCTCCCGCACCGCCTCGTCGTCGGGCACGTCAAACTCGGTGTGATAGTTCTCGCCGGTCTCGGGGTCGACCCGGCGACCGGTGAGTCGCTCGACGGACGTCTTCCGACTCACCTCCAGCACGAGCACCACGTCAATATCGGTCATCTCGTCGAGTGCCTCTGCCTGGTCGATGTTGCGGGGGTAGCCGTCGAGCACAAACCCGTCGACCTCGTCGAGTGCCGCCTCGACGATGGCGTCGACCACCGCATCGGGCACGAGTTCCCCCGCCTCCATGTACTCCCCCGGTGTGTCGTACTCGAGGCCGAGCTGGCTGATGTCTCGCTGCTTGTTCGCCCGGAGTGCACCGCCGGTCGTGATATGCTTGACCCCGTATGCCTCGACGATGCGCCGACTCTGTGTTCCCTTTCCTGCTCCCTGCGGGCCCATGATGACGATATTCGGTTCCATAACCCAGGTTGTGTCGGGAGTGATAAAGAACTGTCCAAACAGGTGTGCCCTGACTCTGACCACGGCCGTGTCGACACCGGGGGCGAACTGAGGGGGTCACGACACTGAGGTTGGAGTTTCTGAACTGTGTAATCTGGGGCAGGTCACCCTGTCTGGTCTGTCGTCCGACTGCCGACGACACCCACCAGAAAGGTCGCCAGCGGTGAGAGCCAGGAGCAACGGGGAGACCGAGCGGCGGCACGAGCACCGAGAACACGAGCGTGGCGACGATTCCGAACACTATCGCGATCAGACCGCTGACGACCGTGTATCGGAATTCCGACATGATGGGGGTTCGGACCGGCGGAACAATGACCGTTCTGTTCGTTCGTGAACTGTTGAGGCGCTACTGTGTCCGCAGGTGATAGAAGATGTAGGTCTGCGCGTAGCCGGCGTACTCGCCGCCGAGACGGTCCCGGAGCGCCCGAGAGGTGTCCGCGTAGCCACCGCGGTCACAGTCGGGGTAGTACTCCTCTATCGTCTGGCGTATCCAGGTGTCCAGCGGAATCGCCTGCAGATACTCCAGCGAGAACAGCAACACACAGTCGGCGACCTTCTGGCCGACACCGACGTAGCGGGTCAGCGTCTCGCGGGCCTCCTCGTAGGGCTCACCGCGGACCTCCTCGGGTCGGGTGCCGTTTGCGACCATCTCGGCGGTGTCCCTGACGTATGGGGCACGGTAGCCCAGCGAGAGCTCACGGAGCTCCGTTTCGCCGGCCGCCGCCAACTGCTCGGGTGTCGGGTAGGCGTGGACTGTCTCGCCGTCGAACTTGACAGGGGTGCCGAACGCCTCGCGCAGGCGCTGTTGCATCCCGTGAATGCGTGCGACACGCATCTGTGCGGAACAGATAAACGAGACGAGCCCGCCGAAGGGAGGGTCGCGGACGATACGCAGCCCCCGGTGGGCGTCGAACGCCTCCTCGACCAGGTCGTCGTCGGGCGTCGAGGCCCGAACGGCCTGGAGGTCGTCGTCCAGACCGAGGCGGCGGCGCACCACGTCACCGGCATCGAACGTCGACTCCCAGACGACCGTGTCGCCGTCCTGATGTACACGGAGGGGTGCCGGGTCGCCAGCCGCCCGGGTCGTGGTGAGATACCGGGTGTCTGCGTCGGTCGAGCCGTAGGTCGCGCCGTCCTCGCGCCACCAGAGATACGACTGGCCGCTCTCCAGGGTCAGTCGGAGGTCGAACGGGCCATCGAGGGGGATCTCTCCGCGTTCCATCTGCACACAGATTGGTCAGGACGGGTTTGTGTCTGTCGAACCGTCGCCCGCCCCCTCGCTGAGAAGCTCCGAGGCCGTGAGGAGCGCCTCGAGTTCGACACCCTGCTCGGCGAGTCGCTCGCGGGCGCCCTCCTCACGGTCGACGACAACCAGCACGCGCTCGACGCTCGCCCCCGCGTCGCGGAGCGCCTGCACCGCGTCGAGGGCGCTCTGCCCGGTTGTGGTGATATCCTCGAGCACGACCATCTGCTCGCCGTCGGCGAGGCCTCCCTCGATGCGGTTGCCGGTGCCGTACGATTTCGTCTCTTTACGGACGATAACGTACCCCCGGTCGGCGGCGACACTCGTCGCGGCGGCCAGCGGCACCGCCCCGAGCGCGACACCGGCGAGCGTCTCCGCGCTGAGTCGGGTCGCGAACGCGTCGGCGATCGCCGAGAGACACGCCGGGTCCGTCTCGAAGACGTACTTGTCGACGTAGTACTCACTCGTGCCGCCGTGGGACAGTTCGAACTCGCCGAAGCGGATCGCGTCGGCCCCACGGAGGAGCGTGACGAGCGACTCGGTCTCCATGTTGTTCGCGTGGGCAAGCCGGCTAATGTGTCTGCCGGTCCAATCGCACCGCGGGGCTCCCGTGGGGTCTCCCCAACTGCAGGTCCGTCACCGTGTCCGTCATACCCTGCGTTCCCGTGCGGTCTCCGCGAGTGCGACCGTACCGCGTGAGTCGGTCCGGACAGGAGGTCACCGGATACTAACGTGCGTAGACTCCTCGTTGAGTGCGAGATTCGTCGCGATCTCGGCGTTCCGGACGGAGTACTGGGCGGTCTGGTCGAGGCCGACCAGCACCTCCCGGACATCGAGCAGCTGGTTGTTGCTCAGCTCGGGGAGGTCACCGAGGATGTCCTGTTCGAGACCGTCGACCTCGGTAAAGCTCTCGCGCACCTCCGCAGCGGTGTCGTAGTCGCGCTCGACGGCGGCGGCGACAGCCTGTTCGCTGAGCTGGTCGACCCGGTCGGTGAACTCGTGGATACGGCGCATCGTCGCCTGGTCGATATCGAGCGTGTGACCCTCGGCCTCGAGAGCTGTCTCGGCGATATCCTCGGCGTTGTCCGCGATCAGTTCGAGGTTCTTTGCGACTGACCGGTAGCCGATCAGCGGGAACGTGTCTGAGAGCCCCACCGAGCGTGCGAGCATCGGGTTCTGGTGGGCGGTGAAGATGAGCCGCAGCAGCAACACGAAGATCTTGTTGGCCTGTCGCTCCCGGTTGAGCGCCCGCTGTGCCAGGTCCGAGTTCTGGTGGGCGAGCGCCTTTATCGCCTCGTTGCGCATCGTCGAGCCGGTGGATTCGAGCCGTTCGAGCAGATTGTCGAGCGTGAAATCCTCGGCGTCGACCGAGCACCGGATCGCGATGCTGTCCGGGGTCTCCTCGACGACACCTAACCCCATCAGTTGGGTCTCCGCGTTGTAGACGGCGTTTATATGTGTGCTCTGGAGCGTCTCCCCCTCGTCGACCTCCACGTGGATCGTCCGGCGTCCGAGCACGTACTGGCCGACGATGGCCCGCTCGAGGGCGTCCGCGCTCAGCCCGCTCGCCCCGACGACCACCTCGCTGTCCTCCGACTGAACCGACTCCGGGAGCACGGTCAGCGGTCCGTTCCCGTCCATCCGGAGCGACACCTCGTCGCCTTTCTCGACGCTGTAATCCTGTGTCCACTCCGCGGGCAGCGTCATCGCCAGCGTCGATGGCCCCAGACGCTGAACCTTTCTCGTTTCCATACCTCTAGCACAACGGCGGAACATCTTAAGTGTATCAATACATGTTAGGATAGACAGAAGCGGTCGCGGCAGCTCAGGCGGTGTGCTGGCGGTGAAACAGGAGCGGGACCGTACAGAGGTACAGAACCGCTCCGAGTCCAAACACCAGCGTCGCCGGGCCGGGGGTCCCGACAGCACCAATCGTGTCGGTGCTGACCAGCAACATGAGATCCCACCCGGCGTCGACGAGATTC
>UEZF01000012.1_pt1 | contig 19806 bp, 15 predicted proteins | sample 1903571 | NCBI WGS metagenome assembly UEZF01 (sample SAMEA4776352, study PRJEB27445) | saltern metagenome | biome: Hypersaline environment; feature: solar saltern; material: Pellet | place: Spain | collected 2014-08 | depth 0 m | reverse complement strand
TCCCGCACCGTCGCACCCGGTGCGCGCTACGAGTTTCCCGACGCCCGGTTCGACCCGCTCGCGGCCGACCGCGACACGTTTGCCGGGCGGTTCGCCGAGTCCGACACCGATGTCGTGCGGACACTCGCCACGCAGTTCAACTTCGGCGGCACGTGGGCCGAGGAGCTCTGCACCCGCGCCGATGTCGAGAGGACACTCAATGTTGTTGCCGTCGATGACACGACGCTCGACAGACTCCACGCTACGGTCGAGACGCTCGGTGCCCGCCTCCGGAGTGGCGACCTCGACCCGCGGGTCTACCGTGAGGGCCCCGACAGCCAGCGGGTCGATGTCACGCCGGTCCCGATGCAGGAACACGCCGGTCTCGACGCCGATCCGTTCGACAGTTTCACGCGTGCGCTTGACGACTACTACACGAACCTCGGCGAGGAGACCGAACCCGCCGGGAGTACTCGCCCGGAGTTCGAGGCGGAGATCGAGAAGCGAAAGCGCATCATCGAGCAACAGCGCGGCGCCATCGAGAGCTTCGAGCAGCAGGCTGCCGCCGAGCGCGAGACGGCACAGTCGCTGTACGCGAACTACGACCTCGTCGACGAGGTGCTCACGACGGTCCAAACGGCCCGCGAGGCCGGCCACTCCTGGGACGATATCGCCGCGCGGTTCGCGGAGGGTGCCGAACAGGGTATCGACGCGGCACGGGCTGTCGACGGGGTCGACGGCAGCGAGGGAACGGTCACCCTCTCTATCGACGACCGGTCTGTCACACTCCGGGTTCGAGACGGTGTCGAAAAAAACGCCGACCGCATCTACCAGGAGGCAAAGCGCATCGAGGAGAAAAAAAAGGGTGCCGAGGCGGCGATCGAAAACACGCGGGCCGAACTCGAGTCGGTACGTGAGAAACGCGATGCGTGGGAGCAAGGCAACGGGGAGGAAAAACAGGAAACAAAGAAAGACACCGACCAGACGGTCGACTGGCTGTCGCGGTCGTCGGTTCCGGTCAGACAGACCGACCGGTGGTACGAGCAGTTCCGGTGGTTCCACACGAGTGACGACTTTCTCGTTATCGGGGGGCGCAACGCCGACCAGAACGAGGCCATCGTAAAGAAGTATCTCGACCGTGGTGACCTCTTTTTCCACGCCCAGGCCCACGGCGGCCCGGTGACGGTGCTGAAAGCGACCGGTCCGAGTGAATCGTACGACAACGACATCGAGGTTCCGGACCGCTCGAAACGGGAGGCCGCACGCTTCGCGGTGTCTTACTCCTCGGTCTGGAAGGCGAGCAGGTACACCGGTGACGCGTACGTGGTCGACTACGACCAGGTCTCGAAAACCCCCGAGAGCGGTGAGTATCTCGAGAAGGGTGGCTTTGCCGTCCGCGGCGACCGGACCTACTTCGAGAACGTGGCCGTTGGTGTCACCGTCGGTATCACCTGCGACCCAGAGACCCGTGTTATCGGTGGCCCGTCCGACACCGTCGAGGAGCGCGCCGAGACCAGCATCGCTGTCGAACCTGGCAAGTACGCACAGAACGACATCGCGAAGCGGCTCTACCGCGAGTTCAAGACCCGCTTTGCCGACGAGACGTTCGTCCGAAAGGTCGCCAGTCCCGACCTGATACAGGAGTTTCTCCCCCCCGGACAGAGCTCGATGGTCGAGTGACCACTTTGCAAGCAATCGGAGCCGAGTCGATACGCGTCAGCCCCAGACCTATCCGCGGACAACAGAACGACTCGAGACAGCCCTCGCGTGGCTGTCACAGTCAGGAGTCACCGACGCTGACGTACACCTGAAACACCACACCCAGAAGCATCGCCGCAACGATACCGGCGAGGCTGAACACGATAGCCATGTTGCCGTACGGCTGTCTCTCATCTCTGGCCTCGCCGGACTGCTGTCTGTTTGACCTGCATCGTCACTCGGGAGACGACAGCTGCTGGCGGTACTCGGTTTCGGTACTGGTGCCTCCGATCACGCTCTCGTCGGTCAGGTGGCAGGAGACCCGGTGGTCGGACGCTATCGAGCGGGTTTCCGGGTCCTTGCGTTCGCAGACGGTCTCGAACTGCTCGGTGAGCGTCTCGGCGGCGGCCTCTTGATCGCCCTCCACGAGGCTCGTGAGCGCCTGTGAGAGCGTTGTCTCTGCGGTCTGGTCGTCGAGACGCTCCGGGATATCGTACTCCTTCCGGACCCACCGCGTGAGTCGGTTGTTGTCGATATCCTCCGGCTGTGTGTCTCCGGCGTCGTCGAACTCATCGCCGGCCTCGATTGCGCCGACCTCCGCGATACTCTCGAGATCGACCGAGTCTATCAGCACCTGCTTCCGGAGATGCAACACGTTCCGCCAGGTCTCCTGTGGCAGGTCGATCCCCTCCGGCGGGATGACCTCCGGACACCGGGTGTGGAACCGGCAGCCACTCGGTGGGTTCGACGGCTCCGGCACGTCACCGGTAAGCTTCACACCGAGCCCCCGGTCCTCCGGGTCCGGCGTCGGAATCGCCGACAGCAACGCCCGGGTGTATGGATGCTGTGGGTCGGTGAACAGCTCGTCTGCCGGGCCGACCTCGACGAACTCACCGAGGTACATCACCGCGACACGGTCACAGATCTCCCGAACGACCCCGAGGTCGTGACTGATCACGACAACCGCGAGCCCCAGTTCGTCCTGGAACTGGTTGATCAGGCGGAGCACCTCGGACTGTATCGACACGTCAAGCGCCGACACTGGCTCGTCGGCCACCAGCAGCTTCGGGTTGACCGCTAGTGCCCGGGCCAGGGCGATCCGTTGTTTCTGCCCGCCGGAGAACTCGTGGGGGAACCGGTTCATATCGTCCGCGGAGAGTCCGACCCGCTCGAGCAGGTCACCGACGATCGCCTCACGCCGCCCGATGTCGTCGAGCCCCTGCACCACGAGCGGTTCCGCGACCGCGTTCCCGATGTTCATCCGCGGGTTGAAACTCGAATCGGGGTCCTGGAAGATCATCTGCACCTCGCGACGGAGCCGCCGGAGCTGCTCTTCGCTGTACTCGGTTATATCCTCGCCCTCGAACAGGACCTCACCGGTTGTTGGCTCCTCCAGGCGAATCATCGAGGTTGCGGCTGTCGATTTTCCACAGCCGGATTCACCGACGATCCCGATCGTCTCGCCGCGCTCGACGCTGAAGCTGATCCCGTCGACGGCACGCACGCGCCCAACCTCCGTGTTCAACATCCCCTTGTTTATCGGGTAGTGTTTCTCGAGATTCCGGACCTCGAACAGCGGGTTCTGGGAACTCATCTCTGCTCACCCTCTCCGGTGCGGCTGTAGCTGTCCTCGGCGTTTCCGCTTCCGTCGGCTGCGATCTCCCCGGACTCGTCCAGGACGACCCCCGAGTCCATGTCGCTCGCAAAGTGGACACACGAGACGGTGTGGCCGGCATCCTCCCCGACCTCGTGGTGGTCCGGCTGGTCCCCCTGGCTGCACAGCCCTATCGCGTGCGGACACCGGTCGGTGAACCGACAGCCGTCCGGTGGGTGTTTCGGGTCGGGCAACTGACCTGGGATCCCTCCCAGGCTCCCCTCACCGGGCAGACACTCGAGCAACGCCCGGGTGTACGGATGTGCCGGGGTCTTGAACACGTTGGTGACCGACCCCCGCTCCATCACCTTCCCGGCGTACATCACGACGACCCGGTCGGCAACCTCGGCGACCACACCGAGGTCGTGCGTGATGAACAGTATCGCCATTTCACGCTCCTCTTGGAGCTCCTTCAGCAGGTCTAGTATCTGGGCCTGGATTGTCACGTCGAGCGCAGTCGTCGGCTCGTCGGCGATCAGCAGATCCGGCTCACAGGCCAGCGCCATCGCGATTATCACGCGCTGTTTCTGTCCACCGGAGAACTCGTGCGGGTAGTCGTCGAGTCTGGATGACGCCTCCGGGATACCGACCTGTGTCATCAGTTCGACCGCCCGCTCGTTTGCCTCCGCCTTCGAGACATCCTGATGGAGCACAATCGCCTCGCGGATCTGCCAGCCGACTGTGTAGACCGGGTTCAGTGCACCCTGGGGGTTCTGGAAGATGTGACTGATCTTCCCACCCCGCACGGCGCGTATCTTCTGGTCCGACATCTCGGTCAGGTCCTCGCCGTCAAGTCTGACCGACCCCTCCGGAATGTAGCCCGGTGGACTCTGAAACAGCTGTGTGATGGCCTCGCTCGTGACAGTCTTTCCGGACCCGCTCTCCCCGACAATCGCGGTCGTCTCGCCTGGTTGGACCTGGAACGAGATACCGTCGACCGCCCGCACGTCCTCGTCGGCCTCTGTTTGGAAGTACACGTGGAGATCCTCCACCTCCAGCAGTGGATTGTTTGCACTCATCACTCTGCCCCCTCGTGGCGCGGGTCGATTGCATCACGCAGTGCGTCCCCGAGGAAGTTGAAAGAGAGCACCGTCAGGAACAGGAACACCCCAGGGATGGTGGATATCCACCACAGGTCCCGGAGACTGCTCCGTCCGTCGGTGATCAACTGCCCCCAGGAGGTCACCGTCGGGTCACCGAGTCCGAGGAACGACAGTGCCGCCTCCGCGAGGATGATCGATGGAATCGACAGACTCGCGTACGTGATGATGGTGTTCGAGATGTTCGGCAGGAGATGCCGACGTATCGTCCACATTGCGTTTGCACCAGCCGCCTTCGAGGCGGTGATGTACGGCTCCTCGCGGCGCTGGAGCGCCTCGGCACGCATCAGACGGGCACCACCACCCCACTCGATGAACCCAAAGATGAAGATGAGAATGAACAGGCTCCCGCCGATTGTGTACACGAGCAACAGGTACAGGAAAAACGCCGGGAACGTGAGCTGGATGTCGACCCACCGGAACGCGATCTCGTCGACCAGACCACCGTAGTACACCGCAACCAGTGCGACACCGGCCGCGATGACGACGCTGAGTGCTGTCGCCGTCAGTCCGACCATCATGCTGATCTCCATCCCGTGGATGACGCCGGTCAGAATATCCTCACCGCCTGTCGTCGTCCCAAACGGGAACTGCCACGTGCCGGTGCAGATATCACCCGTGCACCCGATCGCCTCCTGCCCGGCCGGACCGATGTTGTACGCCTCTGTCGAGACGCCGACCGGGGGGATTCCGTCCATCCCGGCCGACGGCTCCGGCTGTGCTGTCACACGTGAGCCGACGACACCGATTATAAAGATGACCGATAGGAACATCGCGCTGATGATGGCTGCCTTGTTCCGTCTGAATCGGCGCCAGTAGTACCGGGCCATCCGAGGGTTATCGTACAGCGGCACGACCCCGTAGTAGACAAACCCCGCGAGGGTGAGCATCCACAGCCAGTTGTGCAGCGGGACAACACCGATAACCGGGAACGAGACCCACCCCTCTTTCAGCGAGAGCAGCGGGATGGCGTCGACCACCGTCGGGTCGAGTGTGTCTTGGAGCGGGCCAAGCCGGTTCGACACGATCGAGTCACCCATTATGTACCGAACAAACAGGTTCCCGCCGAACCCAAGCGCCCACACCGACACGACCGCGATCCAGATCTTCCGTTTTAGTGGCCGACCGCGGCTCCTCGAGTCTATCTGGTCCCAGTTCACATCCTCGAACCGTCCCCCAGAGACACCGCCGTCCGGTGTTGGTGTCTGGTCGTCACCGCTGGGCGATGTGGACACCGACTGGGTGGGCGAGTCGTCAGTCACGAGCGATCACCGTAGCTGACCCGCGGGTCGAGTATCACGTACGCGATGTCCTGTGCGAGGTTGCTCACGAGCACGAGGAACGTCGGTACCAACAGTGTAACTAACACCAGGTTCTGGTCCTGTTCGATGATGGCGTTGTATGAGGCCAGTCCCAGGCCGGGGATGCCGAACACCACCTCGATGAGGTACGACCCCGTTAGGAACAGGCCGAGGAACCGGCCAACCAGGATGGTCGAGAGCGGGACCGCCGCCGGGCGGAGGATGTGTCTGGCCACGATCCGCCAGTTGCTGACACCCTTTGCCTTTGCTGTCTTGACGAACTCGGCGTCGACGTATTCCAGTGCCTCCGCGCGTGCGTACCGTGTCATTGCCGCTATCAGGCCGGTCATACTGACGAACGTCGGGAGCACCAGCTGTCTGAGATTCGCGGGACTCAGGATTCCGACCTGCTGTTGACCCTCGACGGACTCCCCGATGAACGCGGGATGACTGGAGTCGACCGTCTGGAGCCAGGTTAACTTGCCGTTAGCTGTCTGTGCTAACCGATGGTTGAAATCGATCGGGAACCAGCCGAGGAACGCACCGAAGACGACCAACAGGACGAGCCCGAACCACCAGTTCGGGATGCTGATGCCGAAAAACGAGAACAGTGTTGCGGCGTAATCGGTTTTGGTGTACTGGTTGACCGCCGAGTACAGCCCGATGACCAGCCCGAGTACCGTCGAGAGGATGATAGCAGGGGTCCCGTACATCATCGAGTACGGGATTGTCTGTTGTAAGGTCTGCACCACCGTCTGGTCGTACTCGTAGGACCACCCCCACTCACCCTGGACGAACCCGACGAGGAAGCTGGTGTACCGGTCGACGAGCGGTTCGTCGAGTCCGCGCCGTTCCTCGTACGCCTGTGCCGCCTGCTCGGCCGATTGACCCTCCTGTTGTGCCTCGAACTGCTCGACCTGCAGGTTCTGGTCGGGCACTATGTCCATCAACACGAAACCGATGGTCAGGATGATCAGTGCGGCCACGACCGACCACGCGAGACGTTTTGCGATGTACCATTTCATGTGTGACCGTGCCTCATTGCTCTTTGACAGAGGGTAGAATGCGACGGGACTTTAATTATCTGTCGCCATCGTACTGGGGCGCGAGATTTTTTACTCTGTCGGTTGGCCAAGCGACCTAAAACTGTCGGCTCGGGAGCATGGCAATGGAAAAAAGTCGGTTGTTCAGGCGACCGGTCGTCAGCTGATAGATGTCGTGGCCGGCGAAATCAGGCGGCGTGCTCAGACCTCCTTGACGCTGAACCCGTCCAGACCCTGGATGATCTCGCGTGCGTTCTGGATGTCGCTGTTGTCGAGGTCGATACCGTGGAGGGTGGCCTGCGAGGCGTCGAAGAACTCGGACCACCGGGGCTGCCAGGTCGCTGCCGGCGGACCGGCCAGACCGCGCTGGATCTGCTCGGTTATCGTCTCCTTGTTGACAGCCTGACAGACCGCGAACCGACCGTCGGCGGTGTCGAGCAGCGGGTTCCCGTTGGACCGCATGTTGAAAAACATCGAACTGATGAACGGCCCGAGCGAACTCTCCATTCGGGTGTCGTCGCGCTGCTGGAACTCCTCGACGTTCTCGGTGGTGACCCCAACAGAGTCACCGTCTCCATCTCGCCAACGGTTGAACAGGGTCGCCTCCTCGGGTTCGCGGTCACGGAGCAGCGTCTCGAAGTACGGCGCGTTCGCGTAGCCGTCGTCCATCACCTCGACGTTGCTCTCCTCGACGTGGTCGCGCATGTAGTAGTCGTCGTTACGCGAGTATATCACGTCGCCAGCGTCACCCGGCGTGGAACTCTCGTAGGTGTACGGGCCGACGTTGCCGGTCCAGGAGAAGTTCTGCACCTCACTGGACTGGCGCAGCGCCTCGGCGTCGGGGGCGTACTTCTCGTAGAGCCCCATCGGGAGGATGTACCGGTTGCGCAGCAACGGCCGGAGGAAAAAGTCCGGGTCCGGCGACGGCAGTTCGATCTGGAACTCGAACTCGCTGGTCTGCTCGACGTTGTCGACCTGATCGGGCCAGGTGTCCGAGTACGCACTCGGCGGGGTCTCCTCGTTGAACGGGTTCCCCTCCAGCCCATAGATGTTGTTTATCTGGTAGACCCAGTCCTCGGCGGTACACTGTCCAAAGTCCGCACCGAACTGAATGTTGTCACGGACCGTACAGACCCAGACCTGCGAGTCACCGGTGTTCTCGATGCTTATGGTCTGGGGGACCTGCTCGTTCTGTGCGGTCAGGGCGTAGGCGATATCCGCGACGTTGCCGATGACCGCACCCGAGCTCGTGTCGTCGGCCTCGGGCGGGTAGAACGTCTGGGGCTGACCGGACGTGAGCACAACGTAGTCATCACCCACGGTCTGCTCACCGCGGTATCGCTCGTACACCGCCCCCTCGAACCCGAACTCGTTGAAGCCCGGGCCCGTGTTGATATCCGGACGGAACGCGGTCCAGCTCTCGTCCTCCGAGTGGAAGTTCGCCGGACACTGCTTTGTGAGTCGGCCAAAGATCTGTGCGAGGATATCGACACGCTCCTCACGGTCGATCGTCTCGTTTGCCTGATTGTATAGATTCTGCATCTCCTCGTCGACGAACCCGTAGGCGTTGACCGCGCCGTCTTTGACCCAGAACGTCTCCGTCGCCAGGGGGTTTCGGGGCCGGGAGTTGCCGCCGATACCGATCAGCATGTCCCAGTCGTTGACGACCCGGGTCTGCTCCGGCGGACCGGCGTTGCGGCCGATCGGGCCGTACTCGAACTCGTCGGGGTTCGCGTCCTCGTTTGGCTCCGAGGCCAGTTCGCTGAGTATGTTCGACGTCTCGAGCAGTTCGACGTTGATGCCGATGCGGCTGAGGTCGTCCTGGACCGATGCGGCGATGTCGGGGTCCGTCTGGTCCGACGGGTCGTGCATCAGGGAGAGCGTCACCTGCTCGCCGTCGGGACCGATCGTCTCGACCTCGGGGAGCTCGTCCGGCACGTCGTCACCGTTGCCCCCGTCGTCACCGTTGCCGGTGCCATCGCCGCCGTTGCCGGTGCCATCGCCACCGTTGCCGGTGCCATCGCCACCGTTGCCAGTGCCATCGCCGCCGTTGCCGGTGCCATCGCCGCCGTTGTCGCCACCGTTGTCGGTAGCGTTATCGCCACCGTTGCCGGTGTCGTTGTCGCCATCGCCACCATCACCGGTACAACCGGCCAGCCCTGCCACCCCAGCAGCACCGAGTGCCTGGAGGAGGTGCCGCCGCGTGCTATTCATTTGTTTGTGTCTGCGATTCTCTTGTGGGTCCTCTGCCATGGGAACTTGTTCCAAACACCAGCTTATATATTTTTCTCTTTATCGGTACGTACAGGGCACCCATATCCGCCCCGTTTACTTTTATGCTGATCGCATTGCTTCAGATTGTGGGGAACTCATCTGGTTTCGAGAACGGCCCAGTTCGAGCTGCTGGCGATACCCTCGACAGGGTTCCGCTCGGCAGATGGGCAACTTTATATATCTGGTTTACAACAATTGAACCGACAATGACTAGCAGACGAGCACTTCTCGCCACGGTCGGGGCGGCAGTCGGCGGACTGGCGGGCTGTCTCGGGCCATCCGGTGACGGCGACAACAGCACCGGCGACGACGGGGGCGACTCCGGCCCAACCGGTGAGGTGGTGGTCGAAGGTCCGCTGAGCGACACCACGACTGTCGACAGGTCGGCACGGCTCGAGGACGCGACGGTGGACGAGAACCTGATTGTCGAGGGGACTGTAACAAACGACGCCGAGGACACAACACTGGTTGCGAACCTGGCACTCACCATCGAGCAGTTCCGGCGGAACGAAACAACGACTTTGGAGGTCGGACCGGGGGAGAGTGCCGAGTTCGAACTCACGCTGACCGCCGTGTACGGCCCGCAGTTCAGCAGCTACACCCTGACTGTCACCACCGAGGAGTCGTGACACAGCTCCGCGCCATCTGAGCCCACCGGTGACAGCCCGGACAGGCGGTTTCTCACACCCGGTTTGAGCTGCTCGAACCCAGTTTACCGTCCGAAGGTAGTGTTTGTGGACCGTCTCGGCATTCCGGTCTGTCCTGGCACCACTCCTCGGGTCGCGGGGTCTGTCCTGGCACCACTCCTCGGGTCGCGGAGCATAATCGCCCGCGCGCGGGCGTGCGAAGATAGACCTCATCAAACGGGTGTGTGTCCTGACAGGAACGCAACGGGTATGACGTGCTGACAGTGCTGGCCCCGGAGTCTGTCTCGCCGTTCGAGACCGAAGTGCACGGACTCGACAGACACGGGTCGTCGAATCCTCGGCGTCGCGAGACACACCGGCTGGTGGGAGCGGACCCGACGGTCACTCCTCGAGTGCGGCTTTCAGCTCCGGCACGGTGCTTGACAGCTCTTCGGCCTGTTGCTGTGCCGCCTCCACGTCACCGAGAAGCTCCTCGAGCCCCTCGATCTCGCTCGCGAGGTCGTCGGCGTCGTCGAACGCGTCGGCCTCCCTGCCGATTACCAGTGTCTTTTTTGCGTCGTGGAGATGCTCGGCTGCCGCCCCCGTCTCGAGCCTCGAACTGAGCCTGTTGAGCAGGGCGAGTGTGTTCTCCGCCTCGATGTCGAAGAACGCCTCGGGGTTGGGGAGTGCCTCGCGGGTCTGTGCGAGCGAGGACTCGACGTCCTCGCGCATCTCGGATGCCGCCTCGGAGAACAGGTCATCGTCGTCGAGTGTCGTCTGTGCCATACCTGCTGTTCGGTCCCAACGGGATTAAATGGCCGCCCAAAAGCGGAAGTGGAACGCCGGCTGGAGCTGCTTCGTCGTCGTGGTCGTGTCAAAAGGCATACCCGCCGGTGTGAAGCAGGTGGCGGCCACGCAGATCCAGTCGATAGATGGGGGTGGTTCCACACAGACCTACGTCGCGATGGACTGACCGGACGACAGGCTACAGCGGGGTGCCGCCCTTCTCGCCCTGACTGGCCTGTGACAGCAGGTCCGCAACGGGTGACTCGTACTCGTAGCCGGGAACGATGCCCTCGACGTACGTTCCCTCGACGAACTCGACGAACGCCGTTGCGATGCGGGCAGCTCTTGCCGGACTGGTGTAGCTGAAACCGTACTCGACGCGTACGGTGTCGTCGCGGGTCTCGACCTCGAACGAGTCGAGGTCGACCGCCGCCCGGGTCGCCGTCGGGGCGTCCTCGAGACGGCGACGCAGCGTCCGGACCCAGTCCGCGGCCACCGCGTCGCCAACCTCTCCGCTGGTCGCACTCTCGATTGTCGGGACCACCACGGTGACAGTGTACGCGGTGGTAGCCTCCCCGGTGTCGGCGGTCACCGTCCCGTCGAAGGCCGTCGTCGTGACGACTCCGCTCCCGTCGCGGGTCGTCAGCGAGTCGTGGTTGTCGAACGCCGCGGCTACCTCGGCGGGCAGGTTGTTGCTCATCGGTCGTGTTTTCGACTGGCGGGGTATAAACGCAGCGTAGGTCCTCCGGCACCCGGACGCCGTCTTCGGGCCTCTGGCCGGTCACTGGTCAGTTCGGCTGGGCCGACCGCACCGCTGTCAGGTCTTGCAGACCACCCGGAATACGACACGTTTATAAGCAATCGAGCGGAACACCGAAAACATGGATGAGGCGACTGAGTCAGATAAACTGAACAGTACCCGACGCAAACTGCTCATGGCGATGGGTGGCACCGCGACAGTTGCGCTCGCGGGTTGTACCGGTGACGGTGGCGACGACGGCGACAACGACACCGGCAACGGCGGCGACAGCGCGACGGGCAACGGCGGCGACGGCACCGGCAACGGCGGCGACGGCACCGGCAACGGCGGCGACGGCACCGGCAACGGTGACGACGGTAGCGACAGGGGCCCGTCCAACCTCGAGGTCGGCCCACCGCAGGCAGACAAGGCACAGGCGGCCTGGGAGCGGGTGACCAACAACGCCGCCCCAGAGGATCAGGACCTCCGTAACGAGGCCTACGTCGAGATGGAGGAGGCCGTGCGCGACGACATGGTCCTGCTCCCGCTGTATCACGGGCTGACCGAGCGGTTCTGGTACAACGATGTCGAGACCCCGAACACGGGGACGCTCGGCTCTCACCACCAGATCCACAACAATACGTCCGTGGAGGGTTCGGACACGCTCAGTCTCACCAACGCGACGTTCAACACCATCGATCCGATTCAGTCAGACGACACCGCCTCCTCGCGGGTCATCAACCAGATGTACGAGACGCTGACCCACTACCCGGCTGGAGTGCCGGAGCTCCAGAACCGGCTCATCGAGGAGGCAAACGTCTCTGACGACCAGCTCACGTGGACGCTCACCCTCCGCGACGACGTGACCTTCCACGACGGGTCGCAGCTGACCGCCGCCGACGTGAAGTACAGCATCGAGCGGGTTGCGCTGTCGGACAACAGCGTGCGTGCCAGTTTCGCGCTGGACTCTACCGGTGGTGTCGCGCTCGAACACGAGACCAGCGAGGAGAACGGTACAGGTCCGGCGAACGCTGTGCCGGACTCGCTCGGGCTCAACGTCGTCGACGACCAGACACTCGAGATAAACATCTCGGTTCCCAACCCTCCGATACTGGACGTTCTCACCTACTCCGCGTTTGCGCCGGTACCCGAGGGGTACGTGGATGACGTGCCAGGATACGACGGCGAGGTGAGCGTCGACCAGATCAACAGTCAGGAGGCAAACGGCACCGGGCCGTTCCTGTTCGACAGCTTCACCGAGAGCGAGGAGGCCCGGGTCACCCGCAACGATGACTACTGGGGTGAGACCGCAAGTGTCGAGGAGATCCACTGGCGGATCTTCTCGGACCCACAGGCCGAGTACGACTACTCGGTTCGCGAGGAGAACGCCGACATCTTCAGCATCCCGACACAGTTCTACAGTCAGGACCAGATCGACGCAGAGCAGGACGACCGCGGGCGCGATGTCGGGACCTACCAGCTCCAAGACGGTCCCCAGACCGAGGTCAACTACCTCGGTGTGCCGGAGCTGAGCACATTTTACTTTGCGTTCAATGTCGCGCAGACGCCGAAGTCGGTTCGCATGGCAGTCGCGCTGGTTGCGAACCACGAACAGCTCGTCCAGCAGATCTTCGAGGGGCGTGGTGTCGAGGCGTTCAGCTTCACGCCGCCGGGCATCTGGCCCACCGGCACCGACGGCTATCAGAACTTCCTCGATGCCTGGCCGTACGGGCGAAACCAGTCGAACTTCGACGCGGCCGAACGAATCCTGTCGGACAACGGCTACACCGCTGACGACCCGTACAACATGACCGTGACGACCTACAGCAGCGAGACGTTCCAGCAGGCTGCCGGGAACCTCCGTGACCAGCTGTCCGGGTTGGGCGTCTCGCTGGAGCTCGAACAGGCACCGTTCTCGACACTCCAGGAGCGTGGTGAGAACGGCGACCTGCAGATGTACTCGCTTGGCTGGATCTGGAGCTGGGAGTCTGTTGCCTACGGGCTGTTCTCGTTCGAACCGAAAAACACCAACACCAACAAGATTCCCGGCGAGGCAAACGGCTACTACCTCGACTGGCAGACCCTGCTCGAGGACGAAGCCTGACGAGTCCGTAGCGAACAGACCGTCCCGACCGACACCGATCTGACACGCATTGATGTTGTTCGACACCCTGTACACGAGTATACCCACCGACAGACCGCCGAGGATTGAGTAATCAATGGGACGCTGGCGTTACTTCCTGCAGCGTGTGCTGCTGTCGATACCAGTGTTGTTTTTAGTCATCACGTTCCTGTTCGTGATACTCAGGTTGGGGCCAGTTGACCCGGTCGCGGCGCGTCTCGGCCCACAGGCGTCCGGTGCCGATGTCGCCGCTATCGAGGCGCGACTGGGTCTGAACGACCCGCTGTGGGAACAGTACATCAGGTTCGCCTCTAACCTGCTCCAGTTCGAGGGGCAGTCGTGGGTCGTCCAGGCCGATCGAGGTATCCCGGCCGTGCTGGCCGACACCGCGCCGCCAACGCTCTGGCTGGGGTTCTGGGCGATACTGCTCCCGCTTTTCATCGGTCTGCCGCTGGGGTTCTACGCCGGACTGAACCCCAACACCGGCCGTGACTACGTCAGTTCGGGACTGGGTATCGTCTGGCTGGCGATGCCGAACTTCTGGCTGGCCTCGATGCTCGCGGCGTTTCTGGCCTCGACAGCCAGCGGCGGCCCGCTGGGGTTCGAGTGGCACACGTTCGGTCCCAACATCGAGTCCGTCCAGGGGACACCGGATCTCAACTTCGTCACACTGAGTTCACTTGGCCCTATCCCGTACCCGAGCGGGTTCAACCTCGGCGGGTTCGCGCGTGACACGAAAAAGATACTTCCGGGGGCGATTGTCCTGGGGTCGGCATCGATGGCGGCCGAACAGCGCATCGGTCGAACCGCAATTCTCGAGAACATCAACTCGAAGTACGTCGAGACCGCAAAGGCAAAGGGTGTGAAGGGTCGCAAAATAATCACCAAACACGTGTTCCGCAACGCCCTGATACCGCTGATTCCCGTTATAACAAACGAGGCGTTTCTCCTCATCGGAGGGTCGGTCATCGTGGAGCAGATATTCACGATAAACGGTCTCGGTCGGACGTTCTTCCAGGCCATCATCCAGGGTGACCTGCCGCTCGCCGGGTCGCTGTTGTTCATGTTCACGCTGTTGCTCATCGTTCTGAACATCTTCCAGGACCTGCTGTACACGGTAATCGACCCACGGGTGGGGTACGAACAATGAGCGAGACAGAGAGTCAGACGGCCGGGCCGGAGTCGGATGTCGCCCCGCTCCGCGAGCGGTTCCTCGACAACCCCCGTCCGGCGCTCCTGTGGTTCGTCGGTGCGGCGTTCCTGTTAGTGCTGGAGCTCGGCCGGATACTGGGCTGGGTAAAGGGACTTGGAACCGGCGTGAAGTTTATTATCATGACTACCGCCACGCTGCCGGCGTGGGTCGGCAGCAACGTGGAGAACGCCGTCGCTGACACCGACGCACTTCCGGGGAGTCTCGAACCCGTTGGCGAGGTGTTCGGCTCCGGTGTCGTGACCGTGCTCGTCATGGGGTTTGTGGTGTCGGTGTTTCTCTCGCTGTCGAACCGCCGTGTCACGCGACTCGTCCAACCCGACATGCCGAGCTATCGCCGTCTCAGACTCGAACGGGCTCTGCTGACGGGTGGGCTGACCGTCGCGAGTGCGCTCATGGTGCTGACGCCGGTCGGTGGTCTCGTCGAGGGCGTGATCGGATTCCTGACGGCGGTGTTAGACAACGTCTCGAACCAGGTGCCGACACTGACCTCCCGCGAGATAATCCCAAACCAGGGGTACCGGTCGCCCGACGGCTCGGGCTGGGAGGAGACGTTCCTCGGCCTGTCGCCGGGGCAGTCCTGGGGGGTCCGTGTGGCGGTCGTGTACGCGTACGCGTTCGCGTGGCTGGTGTGGCTCTGGCGGGGGTACAACGTGTTCCGCGACCAGTACCGGGCGGCCGACTGGACACCCCGTGACGACACCCTCGACCGGTTCAGTGGACACTACTGGGGTCTGTTCGGTCTCGTCATCGTGTTCAGTTTCGTGGTGATGGCGCTCTGGGCGCCGGCGATCAGCACGGTCCCGCTGGAGGAACGGTCGAACGAACCCTACCGGTTCGAACACACGTTCCTTGACGACGAGGACATCGAGGGCAACGTGCTCACCGATGGCTCCGGCGACCTCGAGACAGTCAGACACGGGCAGGCCAACCTCTATTCGCCCTCGAAGGGTGCCGAGCAGAACGTGGGGCTGATGAGCTACGACGACTTCGACCGGTTTTCACCGCTCGGAACGACCCCATCCGGGGGTGACATGATGACACAGTTGGCTCACGGTGCCAGAACGTCGCTCATCATCGCGCTCACCGGACTGGGGCTTGCGACGCTGATTGCGCTCGTGATGGCGCTCCTGACGGCCTACTACAAAGGGCTGGTCGACCTGTTGACCGTCGTCACCAGCGACACCATCATCTCGATACCGTTGTTCTTGCTGGTGATGATGCTGTCCGTGGTGTTCAGCGGCTCGAACCACCCGTTGGTGACACCGCTCGACGGCGGACTGTTGCTCGCAATCGTGTTCGCCTTTGCGTTCTGGCCGGGGCTGTGGCGCGCGATACGTGGACCGACGATGCAGGTTGCCGAGGAGGACTGGATAAACGCGGCAAAGAGCTACGGGCAGACACCCTCGAAGATTATGCGCAAGCACATGGCCCCGTACGTTATCTCGTACACGATGATCTACGCCTCACTGCTGGTCGGGAGCACGATCATCGTCACGGCTGCGCTTTCTTTCCTGGGACTCGGCATCTCGGAGCCGACCCCGGAGTGGGGGCGGATCATCAGCAACGGTCGACCCTACATCACCACGAACTCCTGGCACGTCTCGACGGTGTCGGGTATCATGATCGTGTTCGTGGTCGCCGGGTTCAACGCGCTGGGTGATGGTATCAGGGACGCAATCGACCCCGAGTCCGACGTCGGCGAGGGTGACGCCGCGGCCGCCGGAGGTGGTGGCTGATGGCCGCCGAACGGGTCCGTGACCGGACCGACCGCGCAGACCCCATCCTCGAGGTGCGCAACCTGCGGACAGTGTTTTACACCGACAGGGAGACCATCCGGGCGGCGGACGGTGTGTCGGCGGATATCTACCCGGGTGAGACCCTCGGTGTCGTCGGGGAGAGCGGGTCGGGAAAGAGCGTCACTGCCCGGTCGATAATGCGGCTGGTCGATAGTCCCGGTCAGATCCTCGAGGGCAGCAGTATCCGTTACCGGCAGACAGCGACCGTCCGGGAGTACGCGGATTCATTCTCGGGGCGGACGGCCGACATCTCCGATGCGGCCCGTGAGGTCGACATGGAGGCGGCGTTCGACCAGATCGACCGTGCGCCACAGGAGTTCGGCTACGAGCGACCCGCGGACGTTCCGATCGAGGACCTCGTCGGTGGCGGGTACGGGCCGGAACTGGGGCTCTGTGACGAGGGTGACTTCGTGTTCGTGACCGACGGTGAGCGGGCAGAGCCTGGACAGATACAGCGCGGGTTCGTCGAGATAACCGCCCTCGAGGGTGAGGCGGAGCGGCTGATGCGGGGTGGTCGCATCGCGATGATCTTCCAGGACCCGCTCAGCAGCCTCAACCCGGTGTTCACCATCGGCAACCAGATAAAGGAGGCGCTCGGTCTCCACCGTGATATGCGGGGTGGTGAGGCGACCCAGGAGGCGGCAGACCTGTTGGAGGCGGTCGGCATCCCCGACTCCCGCCGGCGGCTGAAGGAGTACCCACACCAGTTCTCCGGCGGGATGCGCCAGCGTGCCGTCATCGCGATGGCGCTGGCCTGTGACCCGGACGTGCTCATCTGTGACGAGCCGACGACGGCGCTGGATGTCACGATAGAGGCACAGATACTGGACCTGTTTGCACAGCTCCAGGCGGAGCGGGACCTGGCGATACTGTTCATCACCCACGATATGGGCGTGATCGCGAACGTCGCGGACCGGGTGAACGTGATGTACGCCGGCGAGATGGTTGAGAAGGCAGACGTAGACCGGCTGTTTGACCAGCCGAAACACCCCTACACCCAGGGACTGCTCGAATCCATTCCCGGGGCGCAGTCGGGTGACAGCCTCTCGACAATCGAGGGGAGCGTGCCGACGCCGAACGAGCCACCGACGTCGTGCCGGTTCGCGGACCGGTGTCCAAAGGCGTTCGAGGCCTGCCGGCAGGTCCACCCGGTTCCGGTGTCGGCGAACGAACAGGACGACGACCACACGGCCGCCTGTCTGTTGTACCCGGAGGAGATGTCCGAGCGCGAGGCCGTTCTGATGCACGACCAGCGCAACCCACGCCAGGAGGAGAGTGATACCTCATGAGCAAGCAAGTCAGTACCCAGATGGATAGCACAGACGCCCTGGTCCAGGTCAGGAATCTGAAGACCTACTACGACGAGGGGGGACTGTTCGGCGGACAGCCGGTTCGGGCTGTCGACGGTGTCTCGTTCGACATCCAGAGCGGCGAGACGCTGGGGCTGGTCGGTGAGTCGGGCTGTGGAAAGTCGACGCTCGGACGGACGCTGCTCCAACTCGAGGACGCGACCGGTGGGGAGATACTGTACGACGGCGAGGACATCACGGGCTACGGGCAGGACGAACTCCTCTCGTGGCGGCAAAACGCCCAGATGGTGTTCCAGGACCCTGAGTCGAGCCTGAACGAGCGCATGACCGTCGGCGAGATCGTCCGCGAACCGCTCGACGTTCACGAGTGGAAGACAGACAGCGAGCGGCAACAACGGGTCCAGTCACTGCTCGAGACGGTCGGACTCCAGCGCGAGCACTACTACCGGTACCCACACCAGTTCTCCGGCGGCCAGCGCCAGCGCATCAGCATCGCCCGGACACTTGCGCTGAACCCGGATTTCATGGTGCTCGACGAGCCGGTGTCGGCGCTCGACGTGAGTGTCCAGGCCGAGATAATCAATCTCCTCGAGGATCTCCAGGAGGAGTTCGGCCTGACTTACCTGTTCATCGCCCACGACCTCTCTGTTGTCCGCCACATCTCCGACCGGGTGGCTGTGATGTACCTCGGTCACATAATGGAGATCGGGCCGACCGAGGAGCTGTTCACCGACCCCTCGAACCCGTACACACACGCGTTGTTGTCGGCGATCCCGCTTCCCGACCCGAGACAGGACCGGGACCGCATCACCTTGCAGGGGACGCCGCCGAACCCGCGATACCCGCCGAACGGCTGTCCGCTCAGCACCCGCTGTCCGGCCCGGATACGACCGTCGGAGTACGAGGACCTCGACGAGGCGGTCTGGTCGGAGCTGAACACGGTTCGGGAGGTGCTCCGCGAGCGCGAGCGCGCCAGCCGGACGATACGCGAGCGCATCCGGGGACGCCTGGGCTGGGAGACCCGGTTTGGCGACATGAACGACACGATGACAGAGCTGTTCGGCGACCTCGAGGTGCCCGCGAACGTGCAGGAGGTCCTCGACGAGGTTGCCCGGCGCACGAACGAGGGTGACGAGGAGGCGGCACTGGAGCTGCTCAACAACGAGTTCGGCAGTGTCTGTGACGGTGTCGACGCGGACCAGGAGTCGGACATGGAGCTGCAGTTCTACACGATGGGCTCGTCAGACCGGAAGAGCTACTGCCACCGACACGACCCGGAGTACCGTGAACCGGGACCCGTTATCGAGGAACGCGCGGTGAAAGACGGCGGCGAGTAATGTCCGCCTCCGGTCGGTCCGGAGCGGGACCGCGGATCTACGCGCTGGTGGTGCTTGATGCGGTCACGTTCTCGCTGGGGGTGACCGGGGGGACACTGGCTGTCGCAGGACTGCTGAGCCTCGGGAGCGGCAGCGGTGCCGCCGGGGTAAAGGGGTTCATGTTCGCCATCGGCTGGCTGCTGATGGCCTACGCCGTTGTCCGACTGTGGCCGTCGGGTCCGAACACGGACCCCGAGTCCGACCCTGGGGGGGCGGCCATCTCGGAGACACACCAGATACGGTTCCAGCGGGTGACACGCGCACTGCCGCCGGTCCGCTGGGTCACGCTCCCGCCACCGGAGCGCCGGGTCCGGATCCCGGTACAGCTGTTTCTTTCGAGTGTGTTCGTGCTGGGGACCTCGTTTCTCCTCGAGGTCGGTCTCGGGGTGTAGTGGCCAACGGAATCGACTCGAAAAGAGTTATGCACGCGGCCGGAGTAGTATTGGATATGACACAGGAAGACGGGATACCCGAGCCGCCCGACCCGATAGAGGAACGAATAAAGGACCCGACAGGTGCAAAGGCGGAGGCCTGGAAGAACACGTTCGACGACATGGAGGCGATCGCGGCGGACCGACGGTCGGATGGCTGGGAGGTGCTCACGGTGACGGCTATCCACACCGACACTGTCAGCATCGACATGCGCGACGACGACGAGTTCGGGCTGAAGATGATCATCCCGGACAACCACGCCGAGGAGTTCGAACCGATGTACGACCCCGAGGCGTTCACCGAGTACCTCTCGTACGGCAGAGAGATCGAGGGGCTGATGTACGCGGTGCTCGAGTT
>UEZF01000030.1_pt1 | contig 20042 bp, 20 predicted proteins | sample 1903571 | NCBI WGS metagenome assembly UEZF01 (sample SAMEA4776352, study PRJEB27445) | saltern metagenome | biome: Hypersaline environment; feature: solar saltern; material: Pellet | place: Spain | collected 2014-08 | depth 0 m | reverse complement strand
GGCACTCACAGGGGAGGTAAGTGAGGTCCGTGAGCTGCTCGGTGCCGCGGACCGTCAGGTAACGGTCGTCACGGGCGTACAGCGCGTAGGCCGCGGAGTCGAACAGGTCACAGCCGGTTGCCGCCCCGAGTGCGAACATCATCGGGTGGCCGGCACCGAACAGGTGGACCGGCGCGTCTGCGCCTAACCCCCGTTTCGACGCCAGCACCACCTCGACTATCTCCGCGAACCGGTACTGCTTCAGCAACGGCACCACCGCCCCGACAGGGTAGAGGTCGAGTCCAGTTCCGGCGGCCTCGCGGGCAGCCTGCTCGCGCAGGTCGAGGTGGGTCGACCCCTGCACCGGCGCGTTCACCAGCATCTCGCCGGTGTCGAGCCCCGCCGCGAGTTCGAGTCGCTCCTGTGTGGTGGCCTGTTCGCTCTCGGCCCGCTCGCGGCCGACCCCGGGTGGTGTCGGAACGTCGACCGGTGTGCCGATGTCGGCACCGACCGCCTGCTGGAACTCGAGTATCTCCCGGGTGTCCACGTCGATGTCACCGTACTCCGCGAGCTGGAACGAGCCCGAATCCGTGACGATCACACCCGAAAAGTCGAGCAGGTCGTGCAGCCCGTGCGCTAGCGCCGGCCCGCGGAGTTCGTCGCTCCCGTGGATTATGTAGCTGTTCGTGATGAGAATCTCCGCGCCGAACTCCGACTCCATCGTCGCTGGATCGAGCGTCTGGACGTGCGGGTTAATAACAGGCATCAGCGCCGGTGTCTCGATGGTCGCGTCGGCCTGTGGGACGGTCAGCTCGCCGCGCCGACCCATCCCGTCGTACTCGCGGATCTCGAAGACACCGGTCATAGCTCTACGCTCGGATCAGCATCGAATAAAGCGTTGTGTTCCTCCCGGCCACCCGACGGAACTTTATCACCCGGCGACGGAACTGTACTCATGACACTCGACCCGGTGCACGTCGACGGTATCGCGGACCTGGCCGGACGGGTCACGAGGGGTGTCGACGAACGGGACCAGACAGAGTTGGCCGAGCGGGCCTGGCGGGAGTTTCTGGACCCGCTGTACGTCGACGGGGAGGTGGCGTTTGCGCCACTCGGCGAGCACCGCCGCCGGACGGCAGCCCTGCCCGACATCGCCCTCACGGAGCGGCCGTTCCCAGCGACCGCGGGTACGCCCGCCGGCGCATCCTGCAGGCGCCCCGGGTCGACCGCTACGAGCAGACCGTGGTCCACGCGCTGGCGCTGTACCGCGCTGAGAGCGAGCACGCGCTTGACCAGGCCGATGTGGTCGACGACCTGCTCGTACTCGACGGGCCAATCTACCCGACGGGGCTGCTGAAGTGGGTCGAACGGGACCCCGAACTCAAACGGCTCGTCATCGAGGAGGCGGAGTTCACCGGTGTCGTCGAGAACTACCTCGAACTGGTCGAGCGGTTCGTCGAGCGCGACCTGCCACTGCTGGGGTTCGTGAAGAACAGCGCCTCGAAGGCGCTCACCCGTGTGCTGCGCCGCAAGACCGGTGCCCCCTGGGTCGACGACGAGGCGCTCTTCCGGCGGGTGCTCGAACGCCGGGCTGACGGTGACCTGCGGACGGACGCGCTCTCGTTTACGGACTGGTTCCGCTCGCGTGTCGGCACCGACGGTCTGCTCGCCGGCGGTGAACTCGATGTCGGCCACCATCGGAGTCTCGACCCCGAGGCCTATGAGGTGACGTTCTTCGTCGTCTACGACCCGCGGGACGACCTGGTCTACCGCGTTGAGGCTCCCTACGCGTTCACGAGCGACCGCGACCGTCGGGAGAGGCTGACGCGGTTCGTGCTCGCCGAGGTTGCCGCCGAACGGGGGCCGCCGCTTGCGGTCCAGAAGGCCGACGAACTCGCCCGCATCGACCGGCAGGGAAAGCAGACGCTCCGCCGGCGCATCGAGCGCGAGTTCAACACCGACCGCCAACGCAGCTACAACGACCGCCGCTGGGGTCCCGCCGAGCGGGTCGACGGCGTCTAGTGAGCGGTGTCCGGACCTCGAGACCACGAGGCCGTCGTGAACCGGTCTCAGTCGGCGAACCGTCTCTCCGGAGACGGCCCACGGGTCGTCGTCACGCTCGAGAGGGACAAACGGGTCTGCCGTCTGCTCCGGGAGAGAGCCGCGCCTGCTCGACCGCGTCGCCGACCGCTTCTCCTGTCTCACCGACAGCCCGCTCGAGGAGTGATGTGAGGCAGATTCCGACCCGACCGCTGTTGAACGCTCCGGTGTCGGCGCTGACAGTCCCGGGTTGTCACCGACCGCATAGACCGGCCCGATATAAAAAACAGATGCCGGGATTTTTATCCAACACGGACTAACAGATCGATGATGAAGACAGAGACACGTGACATCGTCATCGTCGGCGGAGGGACTGCGGGAGCGTTTGCTGCGGCGACGGCAGCCCGGGAGGGACTCGACGTGGTGTTGCTGGAGCGAAAACCCGAATCCGAGGCCGGTCACATCGCCTGTGGTGACGCGATAAAGGGGACGAGCACGTTCCCGGACGTGATCGACCTGGAGTACCTGCGCGATGAGTCGTTCACCAACGAAAACATCGAGCGGGCGCTGTTCCTGAACCCGAAAGGCGAGAACTACGATGTCCCGTTCGACGAGGGCGGCGCAGTGGTCGACCGGAAGCGCTACGGCGAGGTGTTACTGGAGGAGGCTGCCCGGGCCGGTGCGGAGATCCACTACGAGACAGTCGTGAAAGACGTTCTCCAGGACAACCAGGTTCAGGGTGTCGAGGCGGTTCGTCGCGGCTCCCAGGTCACCTACGAGAGCGAGATTGTAATCGACGCGGCCGGGGCGCTGTCGTTGCTGCAGGATAGGGTCGACTTCGAGGGGACAAACTACGACAGAAACGTCGACTACTCGCAGTTCTGCTCGGCCTACCGCGAGGTGATCGAGACACCCGACCCCGTCGAGTACGACAACTCGATCGTGTTCAAACCCACACAGGAGCTCGGCTACCTGTGGTACTTTCCGCGAAACGAGCACGAGATAAACGCCGGACTCGGGTTCCAGATGAGCGAACCGCCGATGGAGCTGGTTGAGGTGCTCAAGCGTGACCTCGACAGTCGCCCGGAGTTCGAGAACGCACAGGTAAAGGACAAGCTCGGCGCTGCACTCCCGACCCGCCGGCCGTACGACTCGGCGGTGGCGCCGGGTTTCATGTCCGTCGGAGACGCCGCGGGTCACGTCAACCCGACCACCGGCGGTGGGATTCCGGGCGCCGCAAAGGCCGGTCACTGGGCCGGCGAGGTTGCTGTCGACGCCATCGGTGACGGGCAACCGACCGAGGCCGCGCTGTGGGCGTATAACCACCGCGTGCAGACCGACTTCGGCAAGCGCTTCGCGGCGATGGACCTGTACAACATCTTCGGCTCCGCACACGAGATCGACGAACTCACCGACGTCGTCACCGCGCTTCCCGGTCAGGCTATCCTCAATATAATGGGCAAAAAGGGCGAACTCTCGCTCAGTCTACCCGAGAGAATAAAAACTGTCGCTACGACCGCCGTAAAGACACGAGGCCACTGGGATACGCTCTACGATGCCTACCGGACGAGCAAACTCGCATCCCAGATAAAGAGCCTCTACGACGAGTACCCCACTAGCCCGACAGGTTTTGCCGCCTGGCGCGACGAGCGTGACGCGCTCATGGAGGAGGTCTACGAGATCACCGGTGCGGACCCGAAGTACTGAGACCGCTAGTGCCCCTCCCGACTCCCCCCGTGGTCTGAGTTCGATCCTCCGGTCTCTGCTCGCTCGGACGCCGAGGGCAGTTCTGTCCGGCTCGCGGCTTCACGGTACACAGGCTGAGACGGTCTCTCGTCAACTGCACCAGAGCCGTGAGCGTCTGGCGTAGTCGTACCGGCCGCGGCCGACGTGGGAGACGAGCCCGCGGGTGCGCAGCGTCCGGTTGCGGGCGTATGCCTGTGTCCGGTCGCCGTCGCCGCCGACAGCAAAGTGCGCGTTCTGCGCCGAGGCCGGCCCGTGCTCTCGGTAGAAAACGAGCATCCGGCGGGTCCTTGTCTCCAACCCGCCGACCTCGGCTTTCAGCTCCCTGACCGTCAGCGGCTCCTCGTCGGGTAACTGTTCCGTGCTCCGGTCGGTCGTGGTCCGTGTCTCTGTCTCCTCACCCGCTCCCCTGGACGGACCCGTTTTCTGTGTTAGACTCGTGCCGGCTCCGGTCGCACCACCGTCTGTTGTCCGGGCGCCACGACCGGCCAACCCTGGCTTTCGCTCTTTCCCTCTCCCATCATCGACGACCTCGGTGTCGGCGTACAGTTCGAGTTCGACCTCCTCGCGCGCCGTGTGCCCCCCGGACGCCTCTCCCCCGGGACCTGGCGCCTCGTCCAGCCTCGAGAGCACCTCCTCGGCGCTGAACCGTGGCCCGTTGTTCTCCCCGCCGGACTCTGCATCCCCGCCGGTGGTGTCGCCCGTTTCCTGCGATGCCTCTGTCCCGCTCACGACGGTCGGTTTGTTGGCCTCCACGGTCGCATCCGTGTCGTCTGTTCGCCAGCCACCTGGCCACCCGGCCGCGGACCCCGGGTTGTCGCCCGTCTGCCCGGCGCTGTCGGCCCCGGCCGCGGTCGGTCGGTGATCCGTGAGCGCACTGACAAGCTGGTCCGCGAGGTCACGTAGGTTCCGGGCGTCGCGCAGGTCCCGCTCGAGCTCCTCGATACGTTGTTCTCTTTGTTCGAGCTGTGTCTTGAGCTCCGCGATACGGTCCTCACGGGTGCTCGCCGCCTTGCTTATCGAGGACAGCTCCGAGACGAGGTCGTCGCTGACACTCTTCAGGTCGGGCCGCTCGACATCCTCGAGACCGGGTGTCGCCCCGGCGTCGAACGTCTTTTTTCGCTGGAACTGCACCCGCCTGACGTCTTCGGTCCAGTCTGTGACAAGAAATCCTTCGCCGTCGTCGAGATTCTCGACCGCGTCGGCGTACTTGCCGTCGAGGATGCGCCGGACGACCCGGGTGTCGTTCTGCCAGGTCAGCCGGTGCCAGAGCAGCCAGTCACACTGGGTGATGAAATCCTTCTTTACATCGGCCGGCCGCTGGCTGATGCCACACAGCCCCAACCCGTGCTTGCGGCCACGCTTGCCGATTTTTATAAGCATCTTCCCGCACTCCCCGACCGACCCCTGCTCCGGGATGTACTCGTGGATCTCCTCGACGAGCAACAGAAACGGCTGTTTCTGCTTTTTTCCCTTTGCGAACAGGCTCCGGGCCACCTCCGTGAGAAGCGCCTCCGCCTCCGACTCGTCGAGGTAGCTCGATACGTCGAGAATAATCGGGACGTTCCCTTCGAGTGCGAGCTCGGCCAGCTTTCCGGCGTGCTCGGTTGTGACCTGAATGTCACACTCCTCGTCACCGCCGACGTGCAGAATCTCGTACTCCTCTTTCAGGCCGTAGTACTCCCCGTCGATGTCGGCGATCAGCAGACCGAACTCGTTGTCGAGGAGCTTCTCCACGAGCACGCTCGCGCTGTTTGAGTTGTGTACGAAGACACCGTTCGCCAGGAAGTTGTCGTTGCCCGCCACGTCGAGGTCGTACACCGTTTGCTCCCCGTCGAGTGGCTCGATCAACGCGACCCGCCGCCACTGCACATCCGAGTTCCCGAACATCCGGGCCCGACCGGTGATCCCCAGTTCCGACAGCAGCCTGCTGTACACCCCCCTGTCGAGCTGTTCCCGGCCGGCGAGCTCTTGGACTGGAACCCCCGCAATCTTGTTGCTGCCCCGGCCGACCTGCTCTGTCTCCCGTGTTGCGACGTCGAGAACAGAGTCAACGCTCGGAATCACGTCCCCGGAGTCGAACCGGTCGGGCTCACCGGACCGCTCACAGAGCGCGTCGAGCCGTTCCGCCCTCGGGGCACTCAGGTCGACAACCGACCGGAACCGCTCGACACAGAACGGGTCCACCGAGAGACGGTGGTCACCCCGCCCGTTTCCTCCCGCTCCCGGTTCGCCGTTTGCCCTACTTTCCTCTCTCGTCCCGCTCTCGCCCCCGTGGTCGGCCATGGTCTCGCTGGTGGTCTCGACCCCGTCGACCGTCGCGGAGACGCCGAACTGTCTGAGCAGTTCCGCGAGCCCAACTATCAGTGACTTGGACTCCGCCATCACGGTGACGCCGCCCTCATCGACCGTTCCGTTGGCGTCGACGTAGCCCGAGACGAGCCCCGCACGGAACCGAGCCGGCGCGTCGAACACCCAGTCCGGGAGCCGTTTGTCCGCCGGTCCGTGGCCGAACTCCGAGCGAAGCGCCTTCGCCTGCGACCGGGACTCCCTCCTGCAGGTCGCGGCACGACACTCGTACCCGCGCATTTCGAGAACCCCTCTCACCCCGTCGTCGATGTCCGTGACCCGGATGGTCGCACTGCCCCTCACCGACCCCGACGCGAGATAGACGCCACACTCCCTTCCAGTCTCGAACGTCAGCGAGAGTGCCCTCTCTGTCCGGTGGTGGTGCCCGACGACACCGCCGTCGAAGGCGAGGTCCGTGTCGCGAGCGTCCGCTCTATGCTCGAACTCGTCGGGTGACCCGGGACTTGGCAGTTCGCGGGCCAGCGGCATCCACATCCCCTCGTTGAGTTCGTCACCGCGAACAGGAACGATCTCGAGACCGTCGGCGGTGAGAAAGCTGTGGTCCGCGGTGCCAACCAGTTCGGTTCCGTCCTCGAGAGTGATACGCAGGAGTCTGTCGTCCGTGTGCTCGATTGTTTCCTGTACCTCCCTGAACTCCTGGCTGTAGCTGTCTGTGTCCAGAGAGAGCACGCGCTCGCCCCGCTCGACTGCCTCGATAGGCTTGCGACCGCTCTCTGTGTACACCGGTGTCCCTTCGAGAATACTCTTTCCGGCCCCGGACTTTCCCGTGACGAACCCGCGGCCCGTCAGGAGTTCCACGACCGGGAGCGACACAGTCTCGCCCGGTGGCCGCGACCCGCCGGACCCGCCGCTCGTCTCGGCCACCGTGATTCGCGCTGTCTCCTCTCCCATCTGTTGCCGTTATCTCCCCTGCGCGCACACATAACTCACCGTCAGACGTGCGACAGACGACCGTCTTTAGCTGTGATTCGCCCCCTTCGAAGCTGTTCTCCCCACTGAAACATCTGACCTGTGTCGCTTCGTTCCCAGCAGTATGAGAATATGAGAATATTTCTTTGGAAATCCCAAACTCGATTTTGCAATAGCAGGTTTTATACCGTTGGAGTGAGTACTAAGGAATGTAATGAGCACTCAAAAGACAGTCCTACAGCGGTTCGGAACCGTCGAGGACAACGAGCTCCGACTCGATACGGACAGGGCAGAGCAGATCGTCGAGGCGCTGAACACGGATATCGCGTCGCTGTACGTGCTGTACCACCAGCTAAAAAAGCACCACTGGAACGTCTCCGGTGCGGAGTTCCGCGACATTCACCTGTTCCTCGACGAGGCCGCCGAGAGCGCCGAGGACGGTATCGACGAACTCGCCGAGCGGACCGGGGCAATCGGCGGTACCCCCATTGCCGGCGCAAAGGCCGCAGAGGAGTACGCACCGGTCGAACCCGAGAATCAGGACGTCTACGATGTTCGGACGTCGCTGGCGAACGACCTCGCGATGTACGGCGACATCATCGAGAGCCTCCGTGACCACATCGAACTGGTGACGAAATTCGGTGACCACGCGACCGCAGAGCTCCTCCGCGGTGTTCTCATCGATCTTGAGGAGGACGCCCACCATATCGAGCACTACCTCGAGGGCGACACGCTCGTCACCGAGAACTCGATGCGATAGCCGCGCCCGGAATCTCACCTCTGCTTTTCTACTGATGGTGTCGGAGATACCCTATCGCGTGCCGTCGGACCGGCCGAAAGCGCAATCATTAAACGCAACACCTCACTAGATTCCACTGCGCGCTCCGATCGTGTAGTCCGGCCAATCATATTGCCCTCTCGAGGCAATGACCGGGGTTCAAATCCCCGTCGGAGCATCATACACTCTTGCTCTCTGGTGGTTCCTGTCAGCAGTCTTCTCACCTGATGGCTCTCTCGTTGCCACGGCCGGGTGGTCTGGTCCTGTGCTGTCCACCTGCAGCCCGGGTGTCTGGCGCTCAGCCGTAATGTCGACACTGGTGGCGCCAGCAACCGAACCTGCCGGTCCGAGCGTCGCTGCGACCAGTAACAGCACCACCAGGGCTCGCAGTTGTCTCCCCGCTGTACAGGCCAGGGGAGACAACGGCGATATATAACCGCCGTGGGACTGTCTCGCAGCGCACAAACTGACCCACCGAACGCTCGTCTGGCGACTGGGCGTCCGACACAGACCGCCTGTCCACAAGGCCAATGATCGTCGCTGTCACCGGACACACATCCGGCACGGTGTAGGTCTGGGTGTGATCGAGATGCTATCGCTTGGGCACGGGCGTGAAGCGGTAACAAATCTCTCGGTGTTCGGGCTAGCAAAGGAATTAATCATGAACTTTTATTAGGAACCGGGGCGCAGAGAGCAGTACAATGACCTCACTCGGCGTACGGGTACGCTAACACCACCCGCTCTGACCGAGCGCACCGGTTCTCAATCACACCGCCGACAGGACACAGATCTCATGAGCACACGACCCCACACAACAACAGAGACCGAGCCCCGACCCACAACAGACACAGACGAGTCGTTCACGGCGAGCAACGCGCCCCGCATGTTCGACCCGTTCAACACCCACGACTGTCCGCAGTTGTTCGAGGACAGGTGGGCCAACACCAGTGACCGGTCAAACCGGTACTGATTCTCCAACGGGGAGACCGCGAACTTGACATCGGATTGTACCAGTCGGTTCCGGCAGGATTCGGTTCTGCGACGATTGAGTTCCTCCCCGCCCTGAAGGGCGAGGCTTTTGCCTTGATTTTCCGTAATCCATGGGGGTTCGGTTCGGGGCTACCGTCACGCTCAAATAAGTTCATCTCTATGTACCTCGTATGGCAGCAGAGACAACCGAACGAACAGGACTCAAACTGACGCGGCGGCGTGGAATCGCACTGGTGGCGTTCGTGGTCGGAGCGATTGTCGTCGAGGGAACGTCGTTACTGCCCTCGTTCATCGGACACATTCACTACTTCATGTCCGACCAGGTCAACGTGATTCAGGGGAACTGGTCGCTTGTGCTCCTGAACATCGGCGTGTTCCTGGCCTTTGCCGTTCCGCTCGCGGCAGGGTTCCGGTGGCGGGTCAACTGGCAGTCGGCCTCGCTCGGGGTGTACGGCGCGTTCATCGTCTCGTTGTTCGTTGAGATGTACGGTGTGCCGCTGACGTTTTACATCAGTTCCGCCGCGGTGCCGAGCGCCGCGGGGCTGGGTTCGACCGGTGGACAGTCCGCACTCTTTACGTTCTCCTTCCTCGGTCAGCCGATGGCGCTGACCTTCTGGAAGACGGTTGGTGCGGCGATGATAATCCTCGGGGCGATTGTCATCGCCGTCGGGTGGGCCACGCTGTACCGCACCGACGACGAACTGGTCACGAGTGGGCTCTACAGCTACTCCCGGCATCCGCAGTATCTCGGGTTCCTGTTGTTTCTCGGTGGCTGGTTCGTCCACTGGCCGTCGATGCTGACGACCGCGATGTTCCCGGTGCTCGCGTACTTCTACTACCGCCTCTCCAAGGTTGAGGAGACGGAGGTTATGGAACAGATGAACAACAAGGAAGCTTACCAGGAGTACATCGAATCGACCCCGCGGTTCATCTGAGACCGCACCCGTGACTGTTTTTGCCGTTGCTCTCACACACAGAGTGATATCCACGCCGGTTACGGAGCCTTCGGTGTGCCGGGTGACTCACGGCACCAGTTCGAACGCCCCGCGCGACCAGTCGCCGTCACGGTAGGCCGTCAGGTAGTGGCTGACACCGGGCTGGTGGGCCGCACCGGGGATGATGTGGACAGGGTCGGAGCCGGTCGCGTGTGCGAGCACGTGGGCGGCGATGCGCTCGTTGCGGGCGTGGGTGAACAGCTCGAGTTCGGGGTCGTGTCGCCGGAGCCACTCGCGCTCCAGCGGTTGCGGGAGAAATGACTGCCCGTAGTACCGCTGGAGGGCCCCGAGTTGGGACTCGGTGTGCGGGTCAACTGGACGGTCTCAGCTGTTGAGTTCGGCGAACAGCGCCTGCACGTCGCAACTGGACCGCTCACACGTCCGACTGGTCCCGATAGTGGTTTCGGGAGTGGCTGTACTCAGGTAATCGGTCAAGCACAGGGAGCAGGACGGGGCGAGTGGCCGACAGTCTAAACTCCTCGCGGTCTGATTGAACTCGCTCGCCCGGGCGTGACCTCGTCGCGACCCCGAACCGGCACGCGCGCTCAACACCCGCCGCGGTGGGAGCGGAGTCCTACGCCCCGGGCAGGTCGTGGACCACGTCGGGGGTCAGGGACCACAGCGACAGGGTGAGAAACAGGAACAACAGGGAGACCACACCAACACCGAGGAGGTGGTGTTCGACAGCCAGCTCTAAACGGTCAGAGAGCAGCGCCAGAGCCGTGCTGGTGAAGGTTGCCAGCCAGCCGCCGACTCCAACACCGACAGCGGTGTACCGCCCGACTGTCTCCGGTGTCGCGAGGTCCGGCCAGAGGGCGAACGTGACTGTCGTGTAACAGCTCACGGCCAGCACGTAGACAAGCGGGACGGCAGTCCCGAGTATCGACGGCACATCGAAGAGGAGTTGGCAGGCAAACAGGAGCTGTGCCGCGGCGAACAACGCAAACGTCGCGGCGAACAGCCACAGATACCGGGCTCTCGCGTACAGCAACCCCGCTACCAGTCCACCCACAACGTGTGTTGCGCTGAGCGTGACACGGACACCGTAGTCGGGAGACCGCCACGCAGCGTCGACGAGAGCGGATGTCTCGATGATGCGCACGAACCCCAGACTGTCGACGAAGAACGCACCAAACAGCAGCGCCAGCCCAACGGCAACCGGGGCTGTCAGTACCCTGAACCCCCGGTCGGTCGCTGTCCGGCCACCGGAGCCGTCACCCCGCCGGCGCTCTACCCTCCCGAGAATCCCCGGAGCAAAGGAGAAAAGACCGAGCAGCACCACTATAGGGGTCAACACTACCACCGCAGGCAGTGTGAAGTTTCCGACAGCCCATTCGAACGGGACCAGGGCGGCGAGGGCAAACGCACACGCCGCAACTGCACCGGCAGCGTAGCCGCGCTGGGCCGGGACGACGAGGTCGAGCAGGAGGCTGAACGCGAACGGGATCGCCGTCCCCAGAAGCACCGAACACGCGAGCACCCACCCCAGAAACTGCGGGAACGAGGATACCGACCCGAAGAGGTACGTGACCCCGGTCTGCAGGAACAGCACACCGAACAGCACACGAAACTTTACCTGCATGTCCCTCCCCCACCCGAGCCGGTCCATCAGGTAACCGCTGACGAGGGTCGTGGTCAGTGTCGCAACCGCCAGCAGCCCCATCGCCACCGCCACCAGCTCCATCGACAGCCCCAAACGCTCCTCGCCGGCCCCGGTCACTCCGAGCTGGACGAACGTGATGTTGTAGTAGTACGCCGCGGTCAGAATGGATACGTAAACCCCGAACCTGGCGGCACTGCCCGTCCTCGCCGTGAGACCGTCCACCAGTTTGCCCATGAGATACGTCGCTTCCCGGAGAAGGGCAGGTCTGCACAGTCATATCTATTTCGACATCAGCGGGGTCACCCGTCTGTCCACCCTGTCTGTGTGCCCTCCGAGTGTCCCGACCAGTCCTCGGGTCGGCCGACCTGTTCGACGACCGAACCGTGCCAGCAACCTCGAAAGAGGGTGTATCCACGCAACTCGCGCCCGATTCCGGGGTATCCGTCACCAAAGGATTTAAATACCGATATTGAAGTTTAAGTATGTCCTTCACAAACGTAGGACCGAGATGACAGAGCGAATCGAAAGACGCGATCTGCTGAGGGGAATCGGAGCAGCTGGCGCCGCCGGAATGCTCGGACTCGCCGGGTGTGTCGGCGGCGACGGCAGCAGCGGCGGCGAGATTCAGCTCGGTCTGTTGATGGGTGTGACCGGCGGGCTCTCGACACTCGGGCCACCGATCCGGAGCGGTGCGGAGGGGGCTGTCGAGCAGATAAACAACGGTGACACCGACTGGACAGTCGAGACCCGTTTCGAGGACACCGAGACGGCACCCGGACCGGGGGAGGACGGTGCACAGGCCATCGCGGACGCCGGGTTCCCGATGTTCGTCGGGGCGCTTGCATCCGGTGTCAGCATCCCGGTCGCGAACAACGTCACGCTCGAACAGGGGCTGATACAGATGTCCCCGGCGAGCACCGCCGTGGAGTACGAGACACTCGACGAGGGTGTCGACGGGACGTTCACCTGGCGGACGGCCCCCTCGGACGCGTTCCAGGGGCAGGTCGCGGCGGAGATCGCACTGAACCGCATCGGGGCCGAGTCCGTCTCGACGATCGCACGTGACGACGCCTACGGCCGTGGTCTGTCCGGGGAGTTCAGCGATGCCTTCTCAGAGGGCGGCGGAACCGTCGAACAGGAGCTGACGATCGACCCGTCGAACGACTCGTTCACCTCACAGCTCCAGACGGCACTGGACCCGGGTCCGGATATGCTGTACGTCGTCGCCTTCACCGAGGAGGGCCAGAGCCTGATGCGTGACTTCTACCAGGATTTCGACCAGCCCGACCTGCCGATCGTGGTGTCTGATGGCCTGCAGGCCGCGAGCCTCCCGGCCGACTCCGGACAGGACGTGGAGACGTTCTCGAACGTCACGGGCACCGGCCCCGGTATCAGCGACGATGTCGCCACCGGACTGGACGCGTATCTCGACCAGGTCGGCGAGGACACCGACGGCATCTTTGTGCGCGAGTCCTACGACGCCGCGGCGGTGCTCTCGCTCGCGCGTGTCGCCGCCGGCAGCGACGACCCGGGCGACATCGGCGACGCGATCCCTGAGGTCACCTCGGGTGACGGGATGGACGTGTCCGCGGCGAACCTCGTTGAGGGCATCAACGCGGCCGCGGACGGTGACGATATCGTCTACAGCGGCGTCTCCCGGCCGCTCGAGTTCAACGAGAACGGCAGCGTCGCCACCCCGGTCTACGAGTACTACGAGTGGGGCACCGACGGCGGCGAGGCGACGCTCCAGACAATCGACGTCATCTCGGGGTCGAACTGACCACCGGGGTCACCCCCCGAGGAACTCCTCGCGGACCTGTTGGTCGGCGAGCAGCGTGTCACCGGCATCCTCGTGGCGGTTCCGCCCGTCGACGAGCACGTACCCCCGGTCACACCGCCGGAGCGCCTCTGTCGCGTTCTGTTCGACCATCAGGATGGCCGTGCCGGCGTTGTTTATGTGGTCGACCCGGTCGAGCGTCTCCTCGACCAGATCCGGGGCGAGGCCGGCGCTCGGCTCGTCGAGCAACAGTAGCTCCGGGTCGAGCATCAGTGCCCGCCCCATCGCGAGCATCTGCTGTTGTCCCCCCGAGAGCGAGCCGGCGAGTTGGTCGGCCCGCTCGCGCAGTATCGGGAACCGGTCGTAGATGCGCTCCAGTCGCTCCCTGGGGAGTTCCTCGAGGATGTACGCCCCCATCTCCAGGTTCTCGCGGACGGTCAGCCCCGGGAAGACGTTGTCCGACTGTGGGACGTAGTTCAGCCCGCGGGTGATGACCTGGTCGGGCCGGAGCCCGTGTATCACCTCGCCGTCGAACTGTATCTTCCCGCCCATGTGGTCGGCGAGGCCGAACACGGTCCGCATCACGGTCGACTTTCCGGCCCCGTTTGGGCCGACGATTGCGACGTACTCCCCGGCCCCGACATCGAGGTCGACATCCGAGAGCACCTGCAGGTCGTCGTAGCCGGCGTCGAGCCCCTCGACGGCGAGCAGGCTGTCACTCATCGGACCTCCCCCCCGAGATACGCCTCGAGGACGCGCTCGTCGTCTCTGACCGTCGCCGGGTCACCCTCGGCGAGCACCTGCCCCTGGTGTAACACCACGACCGGGTCACAGTGGTTCATCACCACATCCATGTCGTGTTCGACGAACAGGAACGTGTAGCCGCGCTCTTGGAGCTCGTGGAGTCGGTCGAGCAGTTTCTCCTCCAGTGTGGGGTTGACCCCGGCCATCGGCTCGTCGAGCAGTATCATCTCGGGGTCGGTCATCAGCACGCGTGCCATCTCCAGCAGTTTGCGCTGACCACCCGAGAGCGACCCGGCCTGTTCGCCGGCGAGGTGGTCGAGCTCGAAAAACTCCAGTGTCTCCCAGGCGCGCTCGCGGAGCTGTTTCTCCTGTCGCGTAACTCGACCCCGCAACCCGGGGAGGACGGCAGACCAGAACCGCTCGCCAGCCTGGTCGGGCGGGGCGAGCATCACGTTCTCGATGACGGTCATCCCCTCGAGTTCGCGCGCAATCTGGAACGAGCGGACGAGTCCGCGGCGTGCGATTCTGTCTGGTTGCCAGCCGGTGATGTCGGTGCCGTCGAACCGGACCACACCGGTATCCGGGGCGTTCACCCCAGTGACGAGATTGAACGTCGTGGACTTACCCGCGCCGTTCGGGCCGATGAGTCCCGTGATGGTGCCGCGCTCCACATCGAAGCTCACCCCGTCGACTGCCGTGATCCCACCAAAGGACTTCCGCAACCCCTCGACGGCGAGGATTGTCTCGGCGGTGTCGACGCCGGGTGCTCGCCCGTCTGTCTCGTCGGACCGACGGTCGACAGCCCCGTCGGTCCCGGTGCTGTCCGTCGCCTGTTCGCTCCCCTCGGCCGTGCGGCGGTCGTTGCTCACGACTCCCCCTCCGTCGACCCGGGTTGCTCCGAGAGATCGACAGTCGATGCCTCCTCGGTCCGGCCACCGAACAGACCCTCCGGGCGATTTTGCATCAGGTAGACCAGGATGATGCCCAGCAGCACGAACCGAAGCGCCGAGAGATTATCGTCGGCGAACATATACCCCAGAAACGGGTCGACCCCGGTGAGCGCGTCAAGGATGGTGTTCGGTTCCGACGAGAGGCCGAACTGAGTGTCGACAATGCGCTGGACGAACGTCGGCATCTCGAGCAACAGCGCCACAAACACGATACCACCGACGACACCCCCGGTGTTGGACCCGGAGCCGCCGAGTATGAGCGCGACGAACACGAAAAATGTGAGTTCGGGTTCGAACGTGGCCGGGGCGGTCGACCCGCCGGCTTTCATCTGCCAGAGCATCCCGGTGAGCGCCATCAGACCACAGCCGACCGCGAACGCGATTATCTTGAACCGCCGGGTGTTTTTTCCCAGCGAACTGGCGACGAGTTCGTCCTCGCGGATCGCCTTCAGCACGCGTCCGAACGGTGAGTTACCGGTCCGGACGAGCAGCCAGTAGAACAACAGGGCAACGAGAAACAGCATGACTGTGTAGACGAGTCGCTCGACGAGCGCGGGGCCGAAACCGACCGCCTCACCGGCGCTGAACAACGGCTCACCGACGACTGTCGGGTTCTCCACCGCGATGAACGCCCCTTGATCGGGGTTCTCGTACAGCAGGCGCTTGACCGGGTTCGTGGGCAGATCCAGCGTGTTGGTCCCGCCGGTGCCGAGCGTCTGCCCGGCGACTGTGAACTCGGAAGCCGGTCGTGAGCGGATCACCAGCCGGATTATCTCGCTGAACGCCAGTGTCACGATGGCCAGATAGTCCGCCTGGAGCCGGATGGCCGGAAGCGCCGCGACCGCGCCCAGCAGTGTTGCCGCCAGAAACCCCCCGAGTATCCCGACCGGGAGCGGCAGTCCGAGTCCGAGCCCCTCCGCAGGGAGACTCAGCAGCGCCATCGTGTAGACACCGACCGCCGCGAACCCCGCCACACCGAGGTTGAGCAGGCCGGCGTACCCCCACTGGAGGTTGAGCGCGAGCGCGAGCATCACGTACACCAGCGCCAACAGTGTGACCGACTGGAGGCGACTGGTGAGCGCCTCCGCGTTCTGGAACCCGCCGAACCACGACAGCACCAGAAAGAGAACGTACAGGCCGAACACCAGTCCGGCGACAATCTGGGGATCGCTCGCCCTGCGCTGGACGGTGCCACCGTCTGTGACTAACTTGTCACCGACCTCCCTGCGGACAGCGTCGAGTTGTGTCCGCAGGGCCGCAAGGATGCGCTCGAGTGGAGCAGAGCTCATACGGTCTTCACCCCGCCGAGCAGGCCCTGTGGCCGCACCAGCAGCATAAACACGAGCACACCAAAGGCGCCGACTAGCACGAGTTCACTCGGGAGCCAGATCTGCGAGAGCCGACTGGTGATGCCGATGACGATACCGCCGACGATAGCCCCGTAGACCGAGCCGATACCGCCGAGGATGACCGCCGAGAAGACGAGCAGGAGCAGATCCCAGCCGAAGGTGGGGTCCATCGAACCCTGCTCAAGCGCGATGAGGAAGCCTGCCACACCGGTCAGGGCCCCGCCGACCAGCCACGTTGTTCGGATGACCCGTTCTGTCGGGATGCCGGTCACCAGCGCGAGGTTCCGATTGTCAGCCATCGCCCGCATCGCGGTCCCGAGTTTCGTGTACCGCAGGAGAAGATGTGTCCCCAGCATGAGTGACTCGCGGCCACGAGCCCCGCCAGAATCGCAAGCGGTGTCGCGAAGACGTTTATCCCTAACTCGCCTGTCGGGACGGTGTCCGAGACCAGCACGAGCGCGTCGAGTCCGAACGAGCCGACCCCCGCAACGACGAACGCCGCCAGCCACCCGGTGAAGGCACCGGCGGTGATGTAATCACCGTGTGCGAAGTTCGCGAACTGCAGGATGCTGTAGGTCATCGCCAGCCCGATGCCCGCGAGACCGACCGCCATCCCGAACACGAGTCCGTCCCAGAGGAACGTTGCGAGTGTGCTCACGGGGAGTGCGCCGGTCACGAGGCGTCGCCCCAGGTCAAGGAGCACCGCCAGCAGTACGAGCGCCACCAGCAACGGACCCAGGCGGCGTACCGACGATACCAACTCCGGCGCGTCGCGAACAGCCATACACCGGATATGCACGACATCGGGGAAAAGGTTTGCTGCGGACCGGACCCGTCGTACGGTGACCTCTCGACCCGGTCCCGTTCTGTGAGGAGGTGTGTGACACCTGTTTGCCGGGGCTGATACCACGAACACCGCGGCGGCACCTCTTACACGACGCAACAACCGGGTACCGGGCACAGCAGTTCGAGACGTCTTGCGGGTGGCAGAGCGGGTGTGGCCAGAGAGCTTATCACAGGGTCGTGAGTGAGTGTTTCACGCACCGTTCCGAACTCCGGGAGGAAAGCCCGTGAAACGGGAGTCTGTGACAGCCCGGCGGTAACGAGTCACGCACGACCGTATCAGGCGAACCGGTCGGCGAGGTAGCCGCCCAGGGCACCGAGGCCGGCGTTGAACGCCGCCCCGACCAGTCCGGAGACGATGACGACCCCGGCTATCAGGCCGCCGCCACCGGCTTCACTGATCGCAGCGCCGCCGGCGACCGCCCCGGCCCCGATGGCGGCCAGCAACGGCAGTGTGACCGCAAACGAGACCAACCCCGTTGCGGCACCCAGACGGACGCTGGAATCGCCGTTGTGCAGGTGCGCCCCGACACCGCCGCCGGCGAGTGCTCCGAGACCAGGGATGACAGACGAGATTAGTGACCACGAGCGCGAGGCCGGTCACGCCGAGTCCGACTGCGAGCCAGTCGGTGAACGGCTCTGCGGCGGTGATCAGCTCCTCCTGGGTGAGCCCGTTCGGCTCGACATCCTGGTCGGTGACGATATCTCTGATCGCTTCCTGGTCGGCCTGGGTGTAGACGAGGACGCTGGCCGCTGTCAGACCGAATCCGACGATGGCTGCCAGAATCCCCAGTATCCAGTCGACGAAACCCGGCACCGGGTCGTGACGGTCCGGGGCGTTGCTCGGACTTTTCCTCTCGTCCTGTCGCACATCGACGTTCGACATATCTACCGTTTCTCCCTTGATACGGGTATAAAGAAAGGCAGTGTCTCTCAGCCTGCAACGCCCTTTGCTGGCGTTCGAGCCCGACCGGAAACTGTACGATCGGGCGCTCACAGTCGCGCGTCCGCGCAACTGTATCCGCGGCAGTGACCGAGCGAGAGATACGGGGAAACTGTGGTCGGCCGGGAGCAGGTTCGTCGGAGCAACGTCTGTCGGTCGCGTGTCTGACAAAGCTGTATCTGTCTCGGACTGCTCAGTTCGAACACAATGGTTCGACGAACAATCACGACTGAGGCGGTCGGTCGGCGTGAACTACGGCCAGAGCTGGCGGGTGTCGAGGCAACCGCGTCCGGAGCGGGCGAATCGGCGACGACTGCCCGGACGGTGGCCCGTGACCGAGCCAGGACCGTCCGCGAACCGGTGAGCGTCGTTCCCGCCAACGCAATCTCGACGACCAATCTCCGGGTCAGGGGCGCCGACGAGCTACTCGACGAGGTTGACGCGGAGTACCGGGCAACAGAACGACTCCGTATCGAGGGTCGTCGGAGGCCACGAGGAAAGGTACAGTGAAACAGGCTGCTCCGGGTGTCTACATCGGTGGTATCGAGGACGCCGGGTCCGGCGAGCGACTCGTCGATGCGGGCATCACCGCGGTGGTCAAGTTGACCCACGCCGCGCCGGACACAGGCTACCCCGAGGCGGTGACGGTCGCAGACCACCGGATGGTCGACGGTCCACAGAACGACCCCGACGCGTTCGCCGAGGCTGTTCGGGTGGCGACGGACCTGCTGGACCAGGGCGAGACTGTCCTCGTGCACTGCACGCGGGGAACGTCACGCAGCGGGGCCGTCGTGGCCGCGGTCGTCGCACAGCGGGAGGGAACCGACCTCTCAACGGCGCTCGGGAGGGTGCAACGCCGGAAGTCCGATATCAACCCGCATCGAGCGCTACTCCGACACGCAGAGCTAGTAGTCAGTCACGGATAGCGACTCGCGACAGCCAAACCCCATTGTCGCCGTGTGGACGACGTACCCGGCGTCAAACTCGCACGCGTCGGTCTCGACGGTCCCACCGAGTTTGAGCAGTGACCTCTGGTCGGCCTCCTCCTGAATCGCATCGCCTGCGGCCGACTGGGGTGTCCCTGCGACGCCGCCCATTTGGATGTCGGTGTTGGCCGCGTTCACGAGCGCGTCTGCCCGCTGTTCGGTGATGTCGCCCTGGATGACGCTGAAGTTCATACGCTGGGTGCCAGCGGCGCTATTCAGTTATGCTGGTTCGATACGATTGCGGGGTTCGCGGTTGATGTTGACGAGTCCGATTCCTCCGCGTGAACGCGGAGGAGATATCAGGTTCGGCACTACCGTATCACTGCTGTGTCTGTGAGTACTGGTCAACCCACTCTTGTAGCGTTATACCCATTGTCGCCTGTGTGATGGCGTTTGAGGAGGCGGAGTTGGCGGCTTTGACGAGCTCTGCCTCGAGAGTACGGGTCGGGATCTCGCCGATGAAGTGTGGAATCGCCCGCTGAACGGTCAGTGGGCACCCGACCTCGTGTGCGAGCGCGTACCCCGACAGCGAGTGGGGGATCTCTTCGGTGGCATATCTCGGGTCTGGGTCGAGCAGTTGCTCGTCGTCGACGAACTCGACGTACTCGTAGCACTTCCCGACATCGTGGAGCAGCGAAGCGGCGATGATAACGTCCATATCGGGGTCAGCATCGTGAAACTCGCGCTGTTCGCGTGCAGACTCACGGGCAATGCGGGTGACACCGCGGACGTGTTCGACGTTTGTGACCTCGTGGATGTTCCAGGCGTAGGGGATGTTCTCGATGTCACACCAGCCGCCACGTTCGAGACCGAGTCCCCACGCCTCCTGGACGCGCTGTCTGAGGTTATCGTCGGCGATGTGGGCCAGTTCCGGGAACGCCTCGCGCACCTGCGTTTCGTGGTTCGGCATCGGTCACACCCCGTTTTTGACGAGCCGTTCCTGACCGATGAAGCGTGGCCGTTTCTCGATAGCTAGGAAGTTGTCGACATCCTCACGGGCCTCCTTTGCCCTGCCGCCGGGTGCGTCGTAGTCCCGGGACCCC
>UEZF01000057.1_pt1 | contig 20239 bp, 17 predicted proteins | sample 1903571 | NCBI WGS metagenome assembly UEZF01 (sample SAMEA4776352, study PRJEB27445) | saltern metagenome | biome: Hypersaline environment; feature: solar saltern; material: Pellet | place: Spain | collected 2014-08 | depth 0 m | reverse complement strand
GGATTGCATCTCGTCAGCAGGATTGTCGACACACACGGTGGTAGCGTGTGGGTTGCGGATAACGAACCTGAGGGAACGGTGTTCGCCGTGAATCTGCCCATAGTCTGAGTACCCAGACCCACCCGCACGCTGCACGTTCGACAGTCGCTTGGGCGACTGTGACGGCGGTCACGACGGGACATGTAAGATTTTCACACTCGACGTACACAGGTGTACCAGATCAAGGCTGCTCGGTAGCCAATGGCCTCGACTCCGCGAGGGCGTCTCGTCGGACACGTGGAGTGACCCGCACGTCGCGTCGTCAGCGCTCTCCGGACTCGTGACTGTCGAGTGGTGTCGTACACCAGTAACAAAACTCCAGGTCGCCGTCGATTCTCTTCCCGCAGTGGGGACAGGACTGCCCGTCGCTGACACGCCGGTTGCGCCGACTCGTCGTCAGGTACGCGTCGACGACGTTCATCACCCAGACCGCGAGCGCGAACAGCACGAGGTCCGGCGTGTCGCTGTAGGCGTCCGCGAGCACGTCGAACGAGGGCACCCCGGCGAGCAGTCCGTCTGGGGTGAGAAACCACAGTGACGTGACAAAGAGCGCCGCCCACAACAGCGCTCGTATCCAGGCCCGGGCGTACGCGTGCCCCGCCCCGGGGACGACGAGCGCGAACGCGGCGGCTACCACCGGTCGCCGCTGGCTCTCGCCGTCTACTCGCTGGGTCACACCCTGCTGTTCGCGTGGTATCCACCTTTACTTTGCGCTCCTGCCGTCGGCACACACGGTCAGTCCCAACCAGGCCGTGCCCGGGACGCGGATGCCAGCGCGAGAGCGGGCGGTCACGGCGGGACTCCGAAACCGAATTACGCCCGAGTCACCAGAATCTACCGATGAACGTGCTCTCGGTGGCCCGCGACGCGCTGGCGTCCGGGTCGGTCTGTGACAACTGTCTGGGTCGGCTCGTGGCCGACCGGAGTTTCGGGCTCTCGAACGCCGAGCGGGGTCGCAGTCTGCGGGTTTCGCTCGCGCTCGTCGACGACGACGACTTCGAGCCACCCGGGGACTGCTGGGTCTGTGAGGCGGAGTGTGACCGCTTTGGCTGGTGGGCCACCCAGGCCGCCACCGCCGTCCGTGGCTACGAGTTCGACACCTACCAGGTCGGGACGAAGGTCCCCCCGCTCATCGAGGAAAACGACCGCCTGTTGCGCGCCGACGCGGGTCTGGAGCCCGAGGCGGGTGAACTGATGAAAAGCGAGTTCAACCGTGAGGTAGGCAAGCGACTCGGCGAGCGGACGGGCGCGACCGTCGATTTCGGGCGACCCGACGTGGTTGCGCTGTGTGACCTGGCCACCGACCAGGTGGAGATACAGGTCAACTCCGCGTTTGTCTACGGCCGGTACCGCAAGCTGAAGCGCGATATCCCCCAGACAGAGTGGCCCTGCCGGGACTGCAACGGGACAGGGCTGGTGCAGGGCGAGCCCTGTGACGGCTGTGACGGGGTGGGCTACCGCTACGAGGAGAGCGTCGAACAGCTCACCGCGCCGGTCGTCCGCGAGGCGATGGACGGCGAGAGCGCCACCTTCCACGGTGCCGGCCGCGAGGACGTCGACGCGCGAATGCTCGGCACCGGTCGCCCCTTCGTCATTGAGGTCGACACACCTCGCGTTCGCTCGGTCGATACCGAACAGCTCCAGCAGGAGGTCAACGACTTTGCCGACGGCAAGGCTGAGGTCGAGGGCCTGCGACTGGCGACCCACGGGATGGTCGAGCGGGTGAAGGAGCTCCCCGCGAGCAAGACCTACCGGATGGACGTGCGCTTCGAGGAACCGGTCTCGGCGGCGGCGTTCGAGGCGGCGCTCGCGGCGCTCGGCGGCGCGACCATCGAGCAGGACACACCACAGCGGGTCTCCCACCGCCGGGCGGCAAAGACCCGTATCCGGGAGGTGTACGACGCCAGCGCGGAACTCGGGGGAGAGGGCGAGAGCGCTGGCGAGGCACGGGAAGCGACCGTCGAGATTCACGGCGAAGGGGGACTGTACGTCAAGGAACTGGTCAGCAGCGACGAGGGCCGGACCGAACCGAGCCTCGCGGGCGAACTCGGTGTCGGGGCCGAGGTGACGGCACTCGACGTGCTCGCTGTCGAGGGCGAGGACGAACCGTTCGAGGACCCCGACTTTTTCGAGTAGCGGGCGGCGACCTGCTGTTTCGGCGTGACGATACTGGTCACTCCTCCGGTGTGAGAGCCATGCCCGAACGGTTCTCCCGCTTGTGGGCCCTGAGTCGCTCGTAGGCCTCCTCGTCCAGAGATATCGTTTTCGTCGCCATTTCAATACACAGTTGTGTTTGCAGATATAAAAACGCAGGTACGAACACCGGGGGAGTGGTGGCGACAGATATCTGACGAACGCTATGGTGATTCCCCGGGCGCGGGAACGCCCTCGTCGGGACCGCCGTCGAGGTCGAACTCCTGTCGTAGGTTGCCGATGCGGTCGCGGATATCGGCCGCGAGCTCGAACTCCAGGTTGTCGGCGGCCTCCTGCATCCGGCGCTCAAGATCCTCGATGGCGCGGGCGGCTTCGTCGGCGTCATCGGGTTCGAGTGAGGCGGCGTCACCGGTGTCGGTGCTGCTGCCGGGCAGGTTCGTCTCGCCGATAGACTTGTCGATTGTGCGGGGTTCGTGACCGTGGCGCTCGTTGAACTCCTGTTGGATGCGCCGACGGCGCTGTGTCTCCTCGATCGCCGAGTTCATCGCCGCACTCGGCTCGTCGGCGTACAGCACAACCTCCCCATTGACGTTGCGGGCCGCCCGACCCATCGTCTGGACGAGCGTGGTCTCCGAGCGGAGAAACCCCTCCTGGTCGGCGTCGAGAATGGCCACCAACGACACCTCCGGGATATCCAGCCCCTCCCGGAGCAGGTTGATACCGACGAGCACGTCGAGCTCGCCCAGCCGCAGGTCCCGTATCAGTTCGTGTCGCTCCAGGGTGTCGGTCTCGTCGTGCATGTACGCCACTTCGAGACCGGCCTCGGCCAGGTAGTCGGTCAGGTCCTCCGCCATGCGCTTTGTGAGCGTCGTGACCAGCGCCCGCTCCCCGTCTGGCAGGCTGTCCAGTCGCTCGATGAGGTCTGTGACCTGTCCGTCGGCGTCGGCAACCTCGACCGCGGGGTCGACGAGGTAGGTTGGCCGGACAATCTGCTCGACGACCCGGCCGGACTGCTCGCGCTCGTACTCGCCGGGGGTAGCGGAGACGTACAGGGTCCGGTCGGTTCGGTCCTCGAACTCCGGAAACCGCAGCGGTCGGTTGTCGAACGCCGTCGGGAGACGGAACCCGTTCCCGACCAGCGACTCCTTTCGCGAGCGGTCACCCGCAAACTGGCCGCGAATCTGCGGGAGTGTCTGGTGTGACTCGTCTATCACCGTCAGAAACTCCTCGGGGAAGTAATCGAGCAGTGTCGACGGCGGGTCACCGGACTCGCGGTCGGAGAGGTGCACCGAGTAGTTCTCGATACCCGAGCAGTAGCCCGTCTCTTGCAGCATCTCCAGATCGAAGGTGGTCCGTTCCTCGATGCGCTGTGCGGCCACCAGGTCACCCTGGCGCTCGAACTGTCTGACCCGGTCCTCCAACAGGTCCTCGATCTCTTCGATGGCCTCCTCCAGACGCCTCTCGGGGATTGAGTAGTGCTCCGCTGGGTGGACGAGCACCGCCGGCTCCTCGCTCACTATCTCACCCTCCAGCGGGTCGACCTTCCGGAGTCGGTCTATCTCGTCACCCCAGAGCTCAACCCGGACCGCGTACCGACCGTACATCGGGTAGATCTCGACGGTATCCCCTCGCACCCGGAAGGTGCCCTGTGTGAAATCGACGTCGTTGCGCTCGTAGTTCAGGTCGACCAGTCGGGCGAGCAGCTCCTCGCGCTCGATTCGCTCCCCCTGTTCGAGCCGGAGCGCCATCTGGACGTAGTTCGCCGGGTCACCCAGCCCGTAGATGGCAGACACCGAGGCCACCACGATGACGTCGTCGCGGGTGAGCAGTGACCGGGTCGCGGAGTGGCGCAACCGGTCGATCTCGTCGTTTATCGAGGCGTCCTTGTCAATGTAGGTGTCGGTCTGCTCGACGTAGGCCTCCGGCTGGTAGTAGTCGTAGTACGAGACGAAATACTCTACCGCATTATCTGGAAAAAGATCCCTGAACTCCTCGTAGAGCTGTGCCGCGAGTGTCTTGTTGTGGGCGATAACGAGCGTCGGCTGCTGGAGCTCCTCCATCACCCAGGAGACGGTGTTGGTCTTTCCGGAGCCGGTCACCCCGAGCAGGGTCTGCCGGTCTATCCCCTGCTGAAACCCGTCCACCAGACGCTCGATGGCCCCAGGCTGGTCGCCCGCGGGGTCGAACGGTGCCTCGACGCGAAACGGCTCGTCGGCCGCCGGCCGGTCCGGCGACAGCGGTCCGGAGCGTTGCATTGCCGAAAAGTACGGTCTGGAGGCTCTTTACCGGTGCGGTCCCGGCTCCACGGCCGAGATGCCACAGCCTCTGTGGTGTATCGAGAGTTGACGCCAAGAACAGGAACGGGTGGCGGTGACAGGTTAGGGGACCGGGACGTAGTTATCATCCAGGAGCCCGGTGGCCGAGATGCCGGGTGACCCACCCTCGTCCGGCGTGGCGTACGGCTTGTCGACCCCATCTCCGCTCCCGTATGGCTGCTGGAACTCAAACGCCCCGTTGCCGTTTGTGTCCAAGTGGGGCACGATGCGGAGCGGGACCTCGTCGTCGTTCACGCTCTCTCTGAGACTGCTGAGGTTCCCATCGTCAAGCTGTATGGTAAGGTCTGTGTGTGTCCCCGGCGCCAGATAGCCCGTGTGGCCAAGCAGTGTTCCGTTTACACCCCCATCGTCGGCGTTAGCGTAGACAGCGACGAACCCGCCCTCAGAGAGCGACACCTCGTCGAAGTTCTGTAACGTACTGTCGCCGTCGATGACGACATCGGCACTCTCCCCTGGGACATCACCCGGTAGCACCGCGGCAATCGGTGAGGTGAGCAGCACGAACACGAGGTACGCCATCGCGAGCATCACGGCGGCGTGTTTCGCGCCGTCCCGGAGCGAGCCCTCGCCGAGCTGGCCGGCGACGAAACCCGCACAGATCGCCTGGATCAGAGAGGCGTGAAAGAACACGAGTGTGTAGGCCGCCTGGTTGACACCACCAAAGTCACCGAACGCACCGCCCGCGCCGACCGCTTGGGGGCCCTCGCTGTCGATCGGCGACGACTCGGGGATGTTCGGCACGAGCATCTCGTTGATGGCGACGATTATCACGATAAACACCAGAAACGCGATGTAGATGACAATGAGGTAGGTGAGCATCTCCTGGCGGCGCTGACGGCGCAGACTGAGTTCGGCGCGGTGCTGTTCGGCGGCGATGCGGATGACCGGCCCCATGTTGCCGCTCGCACGCATCGCGTTCGTCAGCAGTGTGACGACACGCGCAATTGCGGTCGTCCGGACACGCCGACCAAACCGGACGAACGCGTCGTCGACGGTTGACCCGTACTGCAGGTCCCGCCAGATGCGGTCCACCTCGGGCGAGAGCACACCGATGTCGGTCCCGCGAACCCGGTCGATGGCCTGGACGACCGACATGCCGGCCTCGTTGAGACTCGCCAACCGCTCCAGAAACTCCGGTGTTGCCTTCTCGATCCGCGTGATGTGACGCTTGTAAAAAAAGCGCACGACAGCGTAGGTGACCGTCACAAAAAGCACCGACTGAACGAGGAGGTCGTCAAGGATGCGGATGCTGATTCCGTCGGCAGCAAACGCCGTCGGTACCCGAATCAGAAGCATCAGTAGCCCGATCGGAACGGTCACCCACAGCAGCTTCGTGGGGTTCCAGAAGACGATCTCGATCGGGTTGCGCAGGGCGTTTTTCACCCGGTATAACCGGTCGTGGAGCGTGAGCATCCGGCTGTTGTTCCGCTCCCGACCCGTGTAGCCGCCGTCGGGACGGGTGCTCTCACTGTCGGTCTTCGGCAGCACACTCGTCGGTGTTGCGAGGCTGCGCTCTCTCAGCGCCTCCACACCGGAGTCGGTGCTGACCCCCGAGATGCCAAACTGGTCGAGCTGTTGCTGGACCAGCAGCGCGAACCCGGCGTTGCCGAGTGGGATAATCGCGTACACCGCCAACTGGAGGAAGCTTAGCGTGTCGGAGATGGTCAGCCCGAAGATCAACAGGATTGTAATAAAAAACAGCATTCCGGCGACCAGAATCGTGACATACCCCTCGGCGATCGTCGCGAGCAACTCGAGCAGGTCCCGCTGGCGCTCCTCGGACTCCTTGCGGAACCGCTTGAACTGCTCCTCGAGGAACTGCGACAGGTTGCTTCCGCTCTGCAGAACGCTCGTGAGGTTCTCCGAGAACGTCTTGAACTGTTCGCTGGGGGTGCGGCTCGACATCCGGCGAAGCGCCGTTATCATATCGCGACCGAACATATCCATCTCGCGGACGGCCACCGACATCTCGCGCGAGGTCTCGCCGTAGATCCCCTGGTAGGCGGTGAGTGTCCGCAGGATCTGCGGAAACTCCATCCCGCCGCGGGAGAGCGCGTACATGAACGCGGTTGTCCGGGTCATCCCCTCGTTGATACTCCGTTTGCGCACCTCGGCGGCGCTCGACGGGAGCCACCACCGGACCCCGTACGAGAGACCGGCCCCGATGCTCCCGAACACGATCGCACTCGCGGCGATAAGCAGTATCCACCCCACATCGGCGGACAGCGAGAACTCGAAGTCCGACGAGATCCCGAGCGGCGCCGCGACCGGCAGTTGTGACAGCACGGAGACGATCGGCTCCAGAAACACGAGCGCCACGGTAACTATATATGCCCCGAGAACTGCACCGGAAATAAACGCCATCGCCGCGAACAGCAGTGTCTTCGCCGCGTAGTTGCGGTACGTCGTCGTCAGAAAGGCGGCCTCGACGCGGCGCTGTCGCTCGAAACTCGCCGAGACAAACCGCCGGAACAGCGTCATCGCGACCCGGTCGAGCACCCTATCTACCCGGCGGCTGACCTTGCTCGCCATCCACACCCCGAACATGGACAACAGCACCGCCATCGAGACGAGCAGTATCGGCGCTGTTGTGCCGACCATCTCACCCCTCCGGAAGTTCGAACTCCATGTTGTCGATGTGGTTCAGCACCTCCTCTGGGTCGGTGTAGTACTTGTTGATCATCGCGGTGAACCGCCGGTAATCGGTCACCCCGTCCTCTTGGAGGAATCGGAGGAATCGCCGCCGGTTGCGGAGCTCCTCAAGCAGCTCCGACTGACTCCAACCCCGGTCCTCGCGGATGTCTTCGAGTACCGAGGAGTTGTTCTCGCGGAACGAGTCCTCGGTGGAGTTCCAGAGATAGGTGTTCGAGTAATCAAGCTCACCCGTTCGCTGGTCGATACCCTCAATCTCGGAGATGACGCGGGCCCGACGGACCCGCTCGCCGCCGGACTTTGTGAGCACCTGCACCCAGAGGATATCGAGCGAGGTCACCATCGCCCGTGGCACGTTGATCGGGTCGTTCTCCAAGCGATTTATAACTGTCTGGACACTGTCTGCGTGCAGCGTTGAGTAGGTCGTGTGTCCGGTGTTCATCGCCTGGAACAGCGTCATCGCCTCCTCGCCACGCACCTCGCCGACCAGGATGTACTCCGGCCGGTGACGCAACGATGAACGCAACAGGTCGTACATCCCGATGTCGGAGTCACCCATCTGTTCGCGGGTGACCGCTGACAGCCAGTTCTCGTGGTACAGCGAGAGCTCGCGGGTGTCCTCGATGCTGATCACCTTCGACCGTGGCGGGATGAACATCGACATCGCGTTCATCGAGGTGGTCTTGCCCGCCGCCGTGCCGCCCGCAAAGATCAGCGACCGGTTGTTCTCGATTGCCAGCCACATGTACGCCAGCATCCGGCCGTCTATTGTTCCGTAGTTCAGCAGGTCGATCGGCGTGAACGCCTCCTCGGCGTACTTTCGGATTGTGAACGCCGATCCTTTCGGGGTGACCTCCTCGCCGAGCATCAGCTCGATGCGCGACCCATCCGGGAGTGTCGTCGACACGACGGGGTTGGACACCGAGACGTGTCGGCCCGAGCGCTGAGCGAGCTGGATGACGTAGTTGTACAGCTCCTCCTCCTCGTAGACGATGCTCGTCTGGACGTCGGTGTAATCCTCGTGGTAGATGAACACCGGCATCCCCGGCCCGTCACACGAGATATCCTCCACGTACGGGTCGTGCATCAGCGGGTCGATCTGCCCGTACCCCTGGAACGAGCGGTAGAGATAGTAAAACAGCCGGTAGAACATCTCCTCGTCCGCGAGAACACCGTACTCCTCGAGCCGCTCGCGGAGCTCCTCCCGGAGCGCTGTCTCGGGCTCGTCGGCGATGTCGTCGCGGTACAGCAACGGCGCGCGAACGTCCTCGATGAGCCTGTCGAGGAGCTGCTTCTCGAACTCGCTGAGGTCCGGCTCGACGATGTAGTAGAGATAATCCGTTTCCTCGGGGTCGTAGTTGATAGAGACGAACGCAAAGGGGACGTTCAGCCAGTACCTGTCGAGCTCCTCGTACCCGTCGAGTCCGTCAAACGAGACCAGTGAGCCGTGACGCTTCGGATCGTAGCTGTCGATATCGACCGTCGATCCTGTGAGCGCACGCGCTGTCTGTGAGAGAACACGGCTGATCCCCGACAGTCGACCCCCGTCCTGACTGTCGTCCTTCGATGGGAGGTCTGCTACCTCACCCAGGTCGCCGCTGTTCTCCTGTGCCACGCTACAGCCCCCTTCCCAGTCGACTCCCGTCTGTGCTCCCGGTTCGCTGAAGCAGTGTTTCTCTCATATCTATCCAGTTACCTGTTTGGGTCATGCTTGATTGTATTGAATGTTGTGCTCCCTGTGCCGGACATACAGACGGTTGCACTGTCCGACACCCGGGTTGGGTCCGGCCCTCGTGGCTGTCACCCCGGGTTCGCTCCACGGCAGCAGGCAGCCGTGCCGCAGGGTCGGGTCTGCCCGTTCTGTTTCCAACTGATACACACATTAATGTATGTTCGCCTCCCACACCTATAAACTGTTGTGACCCACTCCACACGGGTGCTGTGCCCTCTCAAACGACTGTTTGAGCTTGCGCCGCAGCTTTTATCATCTGGAATAAAAAATTGATCTGCCGACTCGGGCCGCTTCACAGTTCGACGGTTTCGAGGGTCTGCCCGCCGACAGTCCGGCACTGCCCTGCCACTCCCCTCTCGGTCCGCTCGAACGTGGCGTACGTGGCCCGGTGGCCTCGCGGGTCGGCGTGACTGCCCGGATTGACAACTGCCACCTCTCCACGCTCCCCAACCGACGGTCGGTGGGTGTGTCCCACGACCGTCACATCCGCTCTTTCCTGCCGTGCCAGCATGGACAGTGACGTCCCCCCTCGGCGGTGACCGTGTGCGAGCACGAACCGGGTTCCGGCCCACTCCACGGTGCTGGTCTCGGGGAGTCGCTCCCGCACCCCATGGTCGTCGCTGTTGCCGTACACCGCCCGGAGGCCGCCAAACGACTCGAACACATCCAACACCGCCGGTGTCGTGAGATCACCGGCGTGGAGGACCACCTCCGCGCGCTCAACCGCGTCACGCAGGTGGTCGGTCAGTTGCGGTCGCCGGGTTCCGTGGGTGTCTGCGAGCGCGACGAGCATCCTACTCGCGGGCGGAGACCCGTTCGACCGGCATCAGCTCCTCGAACGGCTGGTCGGCGAGCCAGCCCGTGAGTTCGACCAGGTGGTCACAGGCGGCCTCGAACAGTTCGGCACCGATCTCGGGCGAGGCGTCGGTCTGGTCGCCGAGGACCCCGTTATCGGTGTTGTCGATGGAGTCGTAGAACGTCCGGGCGCCGTGGACCCGCCCGGTCTCGCCGTCGACGTGTGTCAGCCCGCCGTCACGGGCCTGCTCCAGACGGTCCGGGTGGACGAGGTCAGAGTCGAGATGCCAGACGAGCGATGTTTCCTTCGGCCCGCCGTGTGGCCCCGGCGAGTCGAACACCTCCTTTATCTGCTCGCTGATGCTCTCGTCCCACATCCACTCCAGCGCGTACAGCTCGTGGTCGTCCCGGAGTCGCCGACCCACCTCCCGGAGATGTTCAACGTTGCGGTGGTGCGGGCTGACACCGACCGAGATTGTGGGTGTGCAGAGATAGCCGGTTCGCTCGGCAGCCGCCCGGGCGAACCCCTCCGCGATGAGCGCGTCGGTCGCCTCCGGCAGATGTGGGCCGTGTTGCTCGGTCGACCCGACCGGCACCAGCGCCAGCGACTCCCGCTCAAAGTACCGCTTAAGCTCCGGCCAGGCGTAGTCAGCCAGGTACATACCACACATCAGGGGCGGGCCCACATGAATCCTGCCGTCGGTCACCCCGGAGTCGGCCGACAGTTACCGTGGGTCGCCGACCCCCGGTCGCGGGTCCCGGGAGCCCAGCTTTATGTAACGGGTCGCCCTACAGCTAGGATATGAGCGAGGATAACACCGACCAGACGGCGGAGTCCGAGACGGCAATAGTGCTCGACGTGCTCCCGCACGGCCGGACGGAGGACGACCGCCCGCAGTACGAGAAGGAGCCACTCGCGTTCGTGCTCGACCAGGCGGATTTTAGCCTCTACGAGCTGACCCTCGACGAGGCGACGCTCTCTATCGGTGACCGATTCGATCTCTACGACAGCCCGCAGGTCGGGCGCACCACCGAGATCGACTACGACGACCTCCCCCGCGGCGCGGCGAGTGAACTCGAGTACGTCGTCGAGGACCTCGTCACCGAGGAGGAACAGCGCTTCGTGGATTTCTACAACGAGGCACAGCCGATCACCCTCCGACTTCATCAGCTCAATCTCCTCCCCGGAATCGGCAAGAAACTCCGCAACGACATCCTCGATGCGCGCAAGCGCCGCCCGTTTGAGAGCTTCGACGACATCGAGGCGCGCATCGACGGGCTCCACAGCCCGCGCGAGGTGCTCGCCGACCGGATACTGGAGGAGCTCCGCGAGGACGATCTAAAATACTGCATCTTCGCCCGCGAGGAGTAATGGAGGACACCGCATACGGCTCCCGCGACCCCGACGCGCTCCGTGCCCGTGCCGGTGTCCGGGGAAACCCGGAGGCCGACCAGCACTTCATGATCGACGACCGGGTGCTCGACCGCCTCCCGACGTACGCGACCGACCCCGGGTTCGACGTCTCGAGGGTCCTCGAGATCGGTGGTGGGACGGGCGCGCTGACCGACCGGCTGCTCGCAACCGCCGAGGAGGTGGTCGTTATCGAGCGCGATCCGCGGCTCGCGACCTTCCTGCGCGAAGAGTTCGCCGACGCCCACGAGACGGGCAGACTCACCGTCCACGAGGGGGACGCGCTCGAACTCGACCTCCCGGCGTTCACCGCGTCGGTGTCGAACCTGCCATACGGCGTGTCGAGTGAGCTCGCCTTCCGCCTGCTCCCCGAGCGCCGACCGATGGTGGCGACCTTCCAGCGGGAGTTCGCCGAGCGGATGGCCGCCAACCCCGGCACCCCGGAGTACGGCCGGCTCTCGGTCACCGCCGGTCACTACGCCGCCGTCGAGGTTGTCGAGACCGTTCCGCCGGCGGCGTTCGACCCACAACCCGCTGTCGACAGCGCCGTTGTTAGAACGCGCCCGCGCACGCCGGACTACGAGGTTCCCGACGACGACTTTTTCATGCGTTTTCTCCGGGCCGTGTTCACACAGCGGCGGAAGACGATGCGAAACGCGATTCGCAACACGGGTCACATCTCGGGGCTCGCCGACCCGGACGCCGTCGTGGCTGTTGCCGACGAGGACCTGCTGGGAAAGCGCGCGGGCAACCTCCCGCCGGCCGCGTTCGCACGGCTCGCCAGTCTCGCGTGGGACCACGGTGACCCCGTGTGAGCCCCGCGAGCGATGAACCGGCAGATACCGGGAGTGCATCCAACGCGGACGAACACGCGGACGAACCGGCGGACAGTGCCGACAGAAACCGGCCACGGCTCGCCGACCTGCGGAACATCGAGACGGTCTACCAGCCGGCGGAGGACTCGCGGCTGCTGGCCGAGACGGCGGTCGAACGGAGCGATGTCGGACCCGGTGACCTTGCCGTCGACGTTGGAACGGGCTCGGGGTACGTCGCGGCGCGGCTCCGCGAGGAGACCGGTGTGCGGGTGGCTGGGCTGGATATAAATCCAGAGGCCTGCCAACAGGCCCGTGACGCCGGCGTCCCCACCCTCCGAGCTGACCTGCTCGAACCCGTCTGTGGCCCTGTCGACCTGGTCGTCTGCAACCCGCCGTACCTGCCGACACCGCCCGAACAGGAGTGGGGTGACCGGATGGAACTGGCCCTCTCCGGCGGCGAGAACGGCCGTGCGGTCGTCGACCGGGTGCTCGACACCGTCGGTCGCGTGCTCGCAGCCGACGGCTGCCTCCTGTTGCTGGTCTCCTCGCTGACCGACCCCGACGCGGTCCGCCAGACAGCTGCCGGGGCGGGTCTCGACACCGCGGTGGTCGCCGAGGAGTCACAGCCCTTCGAGCGCCTGTTCGTGTTCGAACTCACCTGCCGATCACCGTGATTGTGTCCGGTTCGGTGGTCCAACGAGCCACGGGACCGGAACCGACGTGCCGGCCTCGCTCTCGGTCTGACCAGGTTCGGTTCTCCGACATCGAGTCCGTCGACGAGGAGCCCGGTCGGAAGCCTGGGGCGGCCGGATGACGACGCGACAGCCGACCTCGCGCTGCAGGCCGGGGGAACACAGTTCGACATCACTGGTCTGGACGCGCCCTCGACGGCCGACCCCGGTCAGCCCATCGACGTGACCGCAACCGTCGAGAACGTCGGCGAACTGGGTAACACACAGACCGTCGAGTTCGTCTTCGACGGCGCGGTTGCCGCGACGGCCACGGGGGTGGAACTCGCCCCCGGCACCGAGACGACTGTCGAGTTCACTGACGTGCCGCTGCCCGGCGAGGGCGGTGTCTTCGAGCACGGCGTCCAGAGCGCAAACGCCAGCCAGACCGCCGAGATGCAGATCGGGTCGCCGGAGATCGAACCGGTCGAACTGAGCCAACCCGCCGAACTCACGCTCGAACAGGAGATCAGTCTCCTCAACAACGGGACAGTACCGTATGAAGGTGTACTCAAACGGATGACGAACCTGGACGACACCCTGCCCAATGTCGGAGCACCCCCGCTCAATCGCACCACGCTCCGACTTGCACCCGGTGACAACGTGGAGACCGGCTACCAGCGGAGCCAGCATCTCGGCCTCGACGCCCCTCGGGACCCTGCTGTCGCGGCGGTCTACAGTGAGACGATCGCCATCGTCTCGTCGGGTCCGCCGAACTGAGCCACGCCGCTGGCGCCGGCGGTGACGTGCCGATAGAACTGAGCGTCGGTGTCCGGGTCCTCGGCGACGACTGTCCCGGCACCCGGCACGGCGAGACACAGCACCGCCACCAGAACCAACACACCGGCTGTGTCCCGGGAGACTGGGTCGAGTTGGGCCAGCGGTCCGGAACTGGACAGATCGCCCGTTTCGCACGGTCTGCCGTGCGCACCACCGCTCTGTTCTCTGTGGCCGGCCACCCGTTCTGAAGAGGCGAGTGTCGGCTCTTGTGGGGAGATTGTGTTGCCCGGACAGCTGGGTTGTCATCCCGTCACCTGCCTGTTCTGTCTGTCAGCCTGTCCTCGCCACCTCACAAGTGTTATATTTCTGAACGTGCCCCGTGGTTGGTAACAATCAGAATACACCTACCGGGTTCGCATCGACAACGGCGGACGAACCGACAACACCGGCGAACAACGATCTCCCTCGCCGGCGAACACGACCGTTGCCCGGACGGCCCACTCGTTGGTGTCCGACGCTACGACCCCCCGGACTAGTCCAGATCCACGTTGAACAGTAGATAGAGGCCAGTGAGGTAGAGAAAGACAAACGCCGACATGAGCGAGAGCTCCCTGAACAGGTCCAACTCGATGTAGCGTTTTGCTAGAAGAACAAAAAAGAGGAGAATCGTTCCGATGATATAACAGTACGAGAAGGACACGTACTCGTCGACGTGTTTCAGGTAATCTCGACTCATCCAGAAGATCGAAGCGAGCCGAACGATACCGGACAGTATGGTCGAGATCACAACGCCAAGACCACCGAACAGGAAAACAAGGGGGAGTACAGAGACGAAGTTCACCACGATGGCCACGATGTTAGAGTAAAACGGTATGCGCGGATTGTCGGTTCCCTCGTTGAGACCCACGATGGGTTTTCTGTAACTCGACAGCGTCTCAACGACGAGCAAACCGATAAAGTAGTAGTACGCGTCGGTGAACGAGGAGCCATAGACCAGTTCGATTACGATATCACCAAACCCGAGAGACATAAACAGTAACATGACCGGGAGAACCGGTGAGATCTTCATCGACTCCTCCACGATAGAGACAATCTCGTTCTTTCGAGACTCGGCGTCCAGTCCACTGACCTTCACCGACGTCACCGCGAAGATCCCGTACGGTATTATGAAACTGAGCTCCACCAGGTCGTTCGAACTCTGGTAGTATCCAACAGACACGGAGGTGACGAGTACTCCCAGTATCAGCACGTCGGTGCTGCCATATATGTTTGAAGCGATTCTGCTCAGTATGCTCCACTTGCCAAACCGCATCACAGAGTCGAAGTCCTCACGCGACGGCACTGTCAGCAGGTTCGGTCTCGTAAAAAAGAACATGAGTACCGCACTGAACAGGTATCCCAGAGCCCCGACGACAAAGATACTCGAGAGACCGTAGCCCAGATACACGACAACGATAGTCGAGATAAAAAACAGTGCGCCGGGCACGGCTCTCCCGACCCACTCTGAGCGACTGGGGTGACCCAGTCCGGAGTTGTAGTTCAGCATTAGTTTACCGAGTGATTGGGTGAACAACAAAAAGATAGACGCTAAGACGAGATTCAGGTTTGCCATACTGGCCGTGTCCGGTAATAAGTTCTCGGGTAGAAACACGAATGTTGCCAGCAAAAGTACAGACATGATAGACTGGAAGACAACCGCGAAGAGCATCCCTACGACCAGATACTCCGGACACTTGCCGCTGTTCCCACTGACTCGCTTTCTGACTGCTTTCGCCACCCCGGCCACGAAATTCGAGAGAAATTCGACCAGCACAAAAAAGAAAAAGAACACCCCAATCTCAGGGACGGTGAACTCGGAATTCAGTATAATTATCAGCAGAATTACCCCGATAGTGTTGATCAACTTCGATACACTAACGCCTAAAACCTCGCGCCAGAAGCTAATCTCCGAACTCTTTGGCACAACTCTTAGCATATCCCGTGTGTACTAATGCCTTTAGATACTATCGGACGAGGAGTCGCCGATGGTCTGTCGCGGGAAGCGACGCCCGCAAGTACGTCTACAGAGAAAGCAGGCAGAGTGCCTCGGGGTCGTTCGGAAATCGAAGATTGCCGTGATGAGTGTTGGACACCGTCCAACGAACCTGCGAGCGGGCGATGCCCGCGAGCAGCTGACGAGAGACTTCGTCTCTCGAACCGCTTGACCCCGAGGGTGAATGTCGTCACGATATTCCATATATTTAAGTACTTAGAAATATAACACGATGATAACGACCAGAAACAAACCACTCAAAGTATGGAAATGAAGATCTCATTTCCTTTGCTGGTCGTTCGATGGTTTGGAAATGCGACTCCTCTCAAAACCGTCCATTGGGCGTGCGACGGGAGTTGTCGGGTCGTGGTGGAGCGACCGACTCCCACGGACACATCGGTGTGTTCGGGTGTGAATTCCAGCCGACTCCAACTCGGAGAAGGTCGGGAGGAATTGAATTCGCCTGCGGGTGTAGTGCGGCCCCAAGACGGCGAAGCCTCGGGGTCGTTCGAGAGAGCGACGCTCTCTCGTGATAAGCGTTGGACACCGTCCAACGAACCTGCGAGCGGGCGATGCCCGCGAGCAGCTGACGAGAATCTTCGATTCTCGAACCACTTGACCCCGAGGTACTTCACGCGTGCGTCTCCCACGTGGATTATGCTCCCCACGTCGACGGCACCGACAGTTGAGCGTACGGCGAGACAGTAGCGACTGTCCGCGGGCAGATATCCGAGTGTGTCGAACCGTTTGTGGCGGCCTGTCTCTCGACGCTCGCGTGACCGACCAGTCTGCCCGGAGTTCCGCCACACCGCCCCCGACCCTGCCGAGACACGAGTCCTGACGGTCGTCTGTGTTCGGGTTCGGCCACCCTGAACAGGACCCGCTCCCAAGATTTAAACTGAACTGTTCCGTATACCTCGGTAACCCCACCCCGGCCAGACAGGTGAGCGTAAACGCATCCGTCGGCGTGCGCCCGGACAGCGGACGGTGACCGTGTGCACACGACAGGTCAGTCGGAGCCGTCTCGAACCGCTCCACCGGGAGAGACACCCGGTGGTGCGGCGGTCCTGGCAGACGGGACATCCTGCCCAACGCTACGGGAGTTTCGCGCCAAGGTGCACCGGTCTCTCGGTGGGACGCCGACACGGATGTGCGGTGGACGATAGCTCGTCGAACGGAGGAAAGACAATGGACAGAAGCACAATCGAGCGGACTATCGACGCAGAGAACATCAAACTGCTCCGCCTGTTGTTCGTCAACAACAGCGGTGTTCCAAGAGGGCGGGTGGTTGAGGCAGACGACCTGGACACGGTGTTCGAGGAGGGGGCAAACATCACGAAAGGGATGCAGTCGTTCAACGCCCTGGACGCCCTGGTCGACGGCGGGAGTTTCGGACCCGTCGGTGAGGTTCGCCTGCAACCCGACCCGGAGACGTTCACCACCACACCGTACGCCGACCGAACGGCGACGATGCTGTGTGACATGTACGAACTCGACGGAACGCCCTGGGAGGCGGATCCGCGGTCCCGCCTCCGGGCTTTTCTTGAGAGCCTCGACGTGACACCCTCGGCCGCTTTCGAGGGCGAGTACTATCTCGTTCGCGAGGGCGAGGACGGTATCGAGCCGTACGACGACAGTACCTGTTTCGCAGTCGAGGGGATGGACAGCGCCCACGAGATTGTCCTCGATACGGTTGAGGCGCTCGACGCACAGAGGCTCGGGTTGTCGAACTACTATCCCGAGTACGGGCCTGGTCAGCAGGAACTCGTCATCGAACACGACGACGGTGTAGCGGCCGCCGACAACCACGTGCTGTACAAGTCAACAGTGCGGGCAATCGCCAATCAGCACGGCGTCGACGCGACGTTTGCCCCCCAGCCCTTCGAGGGGATGCCTGGGAGCGGCTGTCACGTCCACCTGTCCCTGTGGCGGGGCGGTGAGAACGTGATGGCAGACCCCGACGGCGACTCGCGGTACGGTCTCAGCACGTTCGGTCGACAGTTCGTCGCAGGGGTCGTCGACCACGCACCGGCCTTGGTGGCGCTGACCGCGCCAACCGTCCAGTCCTACGACCGGCTCAGGCCGGGAATGTGGGCCTCCGCGTTCACCGCGTGGGGTCGGGACAACCGCGAGGGGTGTGTTCGCATCCCGTCGGCACACGCGGAGACTCCCGAGGAGACGACCCGACTCGAGTACAAACCCTGTGACAACACCGCGAACCCGTATCTCGTCCTGCTCGGGGTGCTGGCCGCGGGGATGGACGGCGTGGAGCGGGACCTCGACCCGGGCGAACCGCTCCAGCGAGACCCCGCAGCGCTGTCGGACGGGGAACGCACGGACCACGGCATCGAGCGCCTGCCGACGACGCTCGCCGAGGCACTCGACGAGTTCGAGACGTCGGGTGTCCTCCGGGAGGCGCTGGGCGAGACGCTCCACCAGTCGTATCTCGAGGTCAAACGAAGCGAGTGGGAGGCGTCCGTCGACGAGGACGGCGAGTGGGACGCCGAGTACCTCCTGCGGGCGTTCTGAGCGGAGTGGTCGTGTGTTCCGTGTTCCGGGTGGGGTGACGCTCGTGTTGAACCGACTGTCGCGTTTCACACCCCTTCGCCGGTGAGAGGGTCGACAGTCGGTCGCCATGCCGAACGAGCAACGCGGCTGTGTCACTGTGATGGCAACCCTCTCCACCCGTTGGGATCGCCGAGTCTCGCCGGTTGGCGCGTAAACACCCACTAGTCGCCCCGGCACTCGTCCCGACGGAGTTCATCGTGGGGTACGACCCCGGCGTGACCGTCGCGGCTGGGTGACCGACGCGGCTACACTCCACCCGGCGACGGGTCTGCCGACGCTCGTCGAGTACGGCTCTGCCGGGGCCTCACCACACGAGTCCTGGGAGTTCGTCGAGCGGGAGTCGGGTATCGGGGGCGCCGAGTTCGTGCTGGAGCTGTCGGTTCGACAGTCCGGGCTCGCCTGAGACGGCGAGGTGAGTGCCACCCTCGATGCGACCGCCCGGGGTCGGACAGCGGCGAGGAGACCGACCTGCAGCCGTTGCTGTGGGTCTGTTCTGTCGGGTGTCTCAGCTGTGCTATGAAGACAGGTCTCCGTTCCTCAGTTCAGACCGTACAGCTCCATCGCGTTCGATCGAAGAATCTGTCTGGCGGCGGTCTCTGCGTACGTCTCGGAGATGATCCCCGACTCGACGATCCCCGACAGGGTCTCCGCGAGGGCGTCCCTGAACCGCTGTGCGGCGAGGACGAACAGTTCGGGGGTGTGGAAGGCGTCGCTGCCGTAGAGGAGTTTCGTCGTCGGAACCACCTCCAGCGCGGTCGAGACCACCCGCGAGGCGCCGTGCTGTGCAAACGGTATCGCGAGCGAGAGATCCAGATAAACGTTCGGGTACGTCGCGGTGACGTAGGCGGCCTGTCCGACGTACGGGTAGCCGCCGTGGAGCACGACGAACTCCGTCTCGGGGTGTGTCTCGATACACTCGACGAGGTGGGTTGGGTCCACCAGTCGGGGGTGGGCGTCAGGGTCGCCGAAACCCGTGTGAAACTGGACCGGTGACCCGTACTCACCGGCGATTGAGAGTGCAAGGTGCAGGCAGTAATCGAGCAGTTGCGGGTGTTCGATCCGGCCGTTCCAGTCCGTGCTAAGATCGGCGAACGCGGCGCGTGCCTCCGCCCGGTCGCGGGGCCCGATAGCCAGTCCACGGCGGTAGGCGGCAATTGTCTTTAGTGCGACATACTCTCCGTCGAGCGCCGTTTCGAGACGGTTCCGGAACGCCGCCTCGAACGCGGCAAACTCGTCGTGGTCGGAGAGCAGCGCCTCGATGAGCGGTTCGAGGCGGAGCATCGGGTAGACGTCCGCGTCGGTGTTGCGGGCGAACTTCCCGGCCGGCATCCCGGGGAACCCCTCGTCGACGAGGATGGCCTCGGTGTTCGTCGTGGCGATACACTCGCGGGTGTACTCGGCGTGGTCGACCTCGGCGCGACGTGCGAGCAACTCGGCCTCCGCATCCGGGTCGGCGCCGAACCGGTCCGCCAGGACCCCGAGCACGGCCCGATAGTTGAGCGTGTGCCGGGCATCACGAGTGTCGAGCACCCCCTCGGTGAAGATGCCCGGAAACGTCTTCTCGAACCCCGCGGGCGAGAGCGGTTCGATTGCGTGGGCGTGGTTGTCGACCAGCGCCAGCCCCGTGACTGTGTCGTGCAGCGACATGGCAGACGTTCGTATCCGACCGTATTGTGCCTTGGCACACCGCGTCGTCGTAGTGCAACTCTCGTCTTTGTATCGCGGGTTCACCAACGGCGAACTACCCGGTGTAGGGAAAGAACCCAGCAAGCGACCGGTCACCTGGGTCCGTGAACTCGTTATCGAACACACCCCGCCGGCGCTCTCGCCTACCGCTCCGGCCGGAGCGTGCGTTGGCTCTCAGAACAGTCGAGAGAAAAAGCCCTCGTCCGACTCGTCCGGCCCACTCTCGTTGTGTCCGCCGTCGGTCGAGACGCCCTCGGCCTCGATACCTGCGGTGGCCAGTCGGTCAGCCACCTCCTCGGTCGTAGCAGTTTCGTGGGCGATGAACCCGAAGTTCGTGTGTGCGGCCTCCAGCGCGTCGTGACCGGCGGCGGCGGTTGCGTCCGTCACCGCGACCACCTCGAACCCGTTCTCGACAGCATCACGGAGGTGGGACTCGACACAGAGGTTCGCACTCATCCCCGCGAGTACGAGCGTGTCGATGCCGCGCTGTCGGAGTTGTGCCTGGACGTCGTTGCTCCAGAACCCCGAGAGCTGTTTGTGCGGCGAGAGCACGAACGTGTTGTCGTCCGGC
>UEZF01000013.1_pt1 | contig 20260 bp, 23 predicted proteins | sample 1903571 | NCBI WGS metagenome assembly UEZF01 (sample SAMEA4776352, study PRJEB27445) | saltern metagenome | biome: Hypersaline environment; feature: solar saltern; material: Pellet | place: Spain | collected 2014-08 | depth 0 m | reverse complement strand
TCGACAGGTTGCCCGGAGGTGTTCGGGTAATGAGACGGGCGGCATCGGGCGGTGGTGGAGCCGCCGACTCTCACGGACACACACCGTGTTCGGGTGTTATCTCCACGGAGGAAGCACAACCGTCACAGGGAGCGCGAGAGGAATTTAACTCCGGTGCGTCAGGTGTGCAGGACTAAACCCGGACGCCCCGCGCCACCGTGCGCGGGGTACTTCACCACCTGTTGACGGTCTACCGCGACGACTCAGACCTGTTTCGCTTTCTCGGCGAACCGCTTCTGTACCTTCTCGATTTTCGGCTTGGCGTGCATCTGGCAGTACGCGTCCCGGGGGTTCTTTTCGAAGTAGTCTTGATGTTTCTCCTCGGCGCGGTAGAACGTCTCCAGCGGCTCCAGTTCGGTCACGATGTCATCACTGTAGCCACCCTCCTCGGCGAGTGCCTCGATGTAGGCCTCGGCGAGCGCCCGCTGTTCGTCGTCCTCGTGGAGGATGATCGACCGGTACTGTGTGCCGACATCGGGTCCCTGCCGGTTCAGTTGTGTGGGGTCGTGGACGGTGAAAAAGACCTCCAGCAGTTCGTTGTAGCCGATGACCTCGGGGTCGTAGGTGACCCGCACGACCTCGGCGTGACCGGTCGACCCCGAGCAGACCGCCCGGTAACTCGGGTCGTCGGTGTGACCGCCGGCGTACCCCGAGACCGCCGACTCGACCCCCTCAAGTTGCTTGAACGCCGACTCGATACACCAGAAGCAACCGCCGCCGAACGTCGCTGTTTCTACCATGCTCTGTATTACGGCCGCAGATGGTATGTACCTGACGAGAGCGTACACACCGGGCAGGAACCGAACCGACCCGATTGCGCGGTATCTCTGTGCACGACCCGGTGTCGGGGTGTCCCCGGGGTTTATTTGCATCTGGTGGCTACCGATGTCGGATGGACGCAAGAACGGTCACCGCGGCACGGCACTCACCGGGTAGCCGGGAGGGACAGCGATGACCGTCGTGCTCGTCGGTGTGGGTGCCGACAGCGGGAACGTCAGACCGCGACCCGAGATCCGCCCGGGGCGGCGGTTCGAGTACATCCCGATCCCGGAGAAGTCACGGGCAACGGCCGAATCCCGGACGTTCGGGTCGATGCCACAGCGGTACGGGGAGGGGACACTCGCCGACCTGCTGTCGGGCATCCGGCCCCACGACGAGGCCGACTGGGTCACAGACGACGACCGAATCCGGGCGTGGCCGGTCCACCACGACCCGAACCTCGGGACGCTGACCTACGGCGAGGGCGGCAAGGATCAGAACGTGCAGGCGATCGAACGACTCGAAACAGGCGACGCGGTTGCGTTCTACACCGGGCTGGAGACCGAGGGGTACATGCACCGGTACGTCTTCGGCTACTTCACCCTCGCCGGGGACCCGGTCGTGCTCGACCCGGAGACCAGCACCGGGCAGAGACGCGACCTGCTCCGGTCCCGGGGGTCGAACGCACACGCAAAGCGGTTCGCGGCGAACAACAGTCTGTACGCGTTCGACCCCGAGAAACCGCGGGGTGCCAGTCGTGTCGCGCTCGTCGATGGCCGGGAACCCGGCGGACTACTCGACCGTGCTGTCCGACTGAGCGAACCCGGCAGTGTCGGACACTTTTACATGTCCGACGGTGTGGCCGACGCGCTCAACCCGGACACGGGGTATCTCGGCGGGTTCAAACCGCCTGTTGTGTGTGATATCCCCGCGAGCGCGTTCACCCAGTTTCTCCAGAAGCATCAGTGACCGGCGGAGAAGTTATGTCTATCACATACGTTTGTTTTGGTTACAGAAATGTTGTTCGGATTGAGCTTATATGCATCGCAGCGTAAAGCGAGAGTGTAATGAGCGAACACGAGGCAACCGAGGAGTTACTCGAAGAGCTCGCATCCCTACCGACGCTGGCACACCCCACAGCGTCACCAGACGGAACGGAGATAGCCTTCTACTACGACACGACAGGCCGGAACGAGCTGCACGTGGTCGACGTGGAGTCGGGCGAGGTCACCCAGTGGAGTGACGGGGAGGTTCCCCGGAACGCGCGCTGGCCCGTCGACTGGGCGGCAGACGGCGACCGGGTTTTCTTCCACCTCGACGATGCCGGGAACGAGCAGAACGACGTCCACGTTATCTCGCGTGATGGCGAGGCCGAGTCGGTCGTCGAGATGGACGGACAGGTGACACTCCAGGATGTCGGCGAGAACGGGGAGACCCTGCTGCTCGGGTCGAGCCGTGACGGGCAGATGAACCTCTACAGTCACGACCTCGCGGCCGGCGAGACGACCAAGCTCACAGACTACGACCGTGCAGCAGCCGGCGGACAGCTCTCACCGGACGGCGAGCAGATTGCCTACACCACGAACGAGACGGACGACTTCGACAACTACGACGTCTACGTGGCAAACGCCGAGGTACGGTGGCTCGGTAACGGCGAGTTCGAGGAGAGCGCCGAGGCGTTCATGCCGGACGGCGAGCGCGTGCTCGGGAACCGCGCCCGTGACGCGGAGTCGGTTCCGGTCGTCTACGACCTCGAGACCGGCGAGGCGACCGAGTTTGACCTGCCCGCCGGTGTCGCCAGCTTCGGCATCGAGTCGGTGCTCGACGAGGACCGCGTGGTTCTGACACACACCACACCGACACAGCGGCCCGAGTTGCTGGCCTACAACGTCTCAACCCACGAGTACGAGACACTCGTCGAGGCGGAGTACGGCCCGTTCGGCCCCGAGGACTTCGCCGATGCCGAGTATTTCACCGTCGACTCCGACGGTGTGCCGGAGACGACACAGGCCGCGGTCGAACACGACCCCTACGAGGAGTACGAGATCGGCGCGCTCCTGTTCGACTCCGGTCGCCGCCCATCGCCGCTGATCGTCAACCCACACGGCGGTCCACGGTCGCGTGACGTGAAACGGTTCAACCTCTACACACAGGTGCTGGTCTCGCTCGGATTCTCGGTCCTGCAGGTAAACTACCGCGGTTCGACCGGTCGTGGCCGTGAGTTCGTCAGGGAACTGATGGAGGACTGGGGCGGCGCCGAGCAGGGCGACGTCGCGACCGCCGTCGAACAGGTCCTCGAGACGCGTGACTGGGTCGACGAGGACCAGGTCGTCGTCTTTGGCGGTTCCTACGGCGGCTACTCGGCGTACTGGCAGATGGTCCAGTTCCCCGACCTGTACGAGGCCGGCATCGCGTGGATTGGGCTGACCGATCTTGAGGACATGTTCGAGAACACGATGCCACACTTCAAGACCGAACTGATGCAGAAGTACCTCGGCACGCCCGAGCAGAACCCCGACCTGTACACCGAGCGGTCGGCGGTGACCCACGTCGAGAACGTCGACGCCCCGCTGTTCCTGATCCACGGCGTCAACGACCGCCGGGTCCCCGTCTCCCAGGCGCGCATCTTCCGCGATGCACTCGAAGAGGCCGGATACGAGGCGGGCGAGGAGTTCGAGTACGAGGAACTCGGCGAGGAGGGCCACGCCTCCTCGGATCAAGAACAGAAGCTCCGGACGTTCAAACTGCTCGCGGACTTCCTCGACCGTCGTGTCGGCACCGAGCCAAAGGTGACTGTCGCCGACGACTGAGCCCTGCCGTCCACCGCAGTCGACTACCGACTCACAGACCCGCGGACCGCCCGCCTGACTGCCGACGGACAGGTTGCTCACCCGGGTCGTCTGAACGTGTACTCGAACGAGTCGCCGGCGAGTGTGACCGTCCCGTCGGTGTGGTCGACAGTGACGGTCTCGGCCGTCTCACCGCTCACCTCGTGGAGCGGCATTCCGGCGTCGAACCGCCCCTCCCGGGTGACGGTGAGGTGGGCGCGGTCGAACGAGAGCCGGACGCTGTCTGTCTCGACTGTCCGCTCGGGTGCGTCGAACCGCTCCAGTTCCTCGACGAGACGCTCCCAGTTCGCCACCTGCAGATGTTCCGGCATATCTGTGATAGGGTCGGGTGACACTCAACAGTTCGGGACCACTCTCAGACGCCGTCGACGAACTCGGTGACGGCCTCGACCCGGTCGAGCCCCTGCCGGTCGGCGACCAAGGGCACCTCCTGGACAGGGATATCGAACCGCTCGCGGGCCTCCCCGAGCACGTCGAGTTGTTCCTGGTACCGCGGCCAGCAGGTCGGGCAGTCCTCGGAGGCGTTCCGGAGGAGCTTGTTCACCAGGACAGTGTCGACGGCGATATCACCCGACTCGAGTTCGGTGAGCAGGCGGTCTGTCTCCTCGAGGGACATCCGCTCGGCAAGCGTGACCGCCCGGAACGTGGTCCGCTCGCCGTCGCGGAGCCGTTCGCCGACCTCCTCGGTGACACGCTCGAGTTGGTCCGCCTGGTCGCTGTACGACGGCGAGTCGTCGCTGTTGCCGCCCCTGCCGAGCAGACTCCCGACGGTGCTGGTCACGGAGCTAAACTGGTCGCGCAGGGAAAGCACCCGGCCGAGCGTCGTGTTCATCACGTCCGGCAACTGCAGGAGCCGCAGGGTGTGTCCCGTTGGCGCGGTGTCGAACACGACCACCTCCCAGTTCTCGTGGTCGTTGTACTCGGCGAACAGGTCGAGCACGGCCACCTCATCGGCCCCGGGGACCAGCCCTTCCTCCGAGACGGCGCCGACATCGTCCGAGGAGAGGTCGACACCGAGCGACTGCACATCGGAGATGACACTCTCGAACGTGTCACCGTACCGCTCGCGGAACCGGGACCGTGGGTCGATCTCCAGCGCAAACAGGTTCGCCTCGTCGGTCACCCGGGTCGGGGTCTCGCGGACCGACCGCTCGTACGCGTCGCCGATACTGTGTGCGGGGTCCGTGCTGACCACGAGTGTACGTGCCCCCTCACGGGCGCTGACCAGCCCGGAGGCTGCCGCCAGGGTCGTCTTGCCGACGCCGCCTTTCCCGCCGAACAGAACGAACTCAGTCACACGCTGATTTGGGTGCCACCGGTCATAACCTCCGGGGTCGACGACCGGCTGTCGACGGGGATGCGCCAACGGCTGTCACCGGTCGATCAGTCGGCCGAGTACCCCACTGGGGAGACCGGCCCGGATGATGCGGTCGAACAACCGGGTCGGCAACAGGCCCGCCAACCGCGGCAGCCACCGCGCCCGCCGGCCGACCCGGTAGCGTGGCCGCGGGCGCTCGACTGTTACCGCCTCCACGACCGTCTCGGCGACCGTCGACGGCGCGACACTCTGCGGACTGTAGCCACTGAACTGCTCGTAGACCGCCGCGTACGGGCTCTCGTCCTCGCTCTCGGTGCCTGCCGCGGCACGCTCGTTGAGCCCCGTCGGCGTGGGACCGGGTTCGACGAGCGCGACATCCACGTCACGGGGCGCGAGTTCACGCCGCAGCGCGTCGGCGTAGCCGTGCAGCCCCGACTTCGCCGCGCTGTAGGCCCCGTGGTACGGCAGTCCGACACTCCCCACGGTCGACCCGACGAACACGAACCGACCCTGCTGTCGCCGCACGGCCGGCAACGCCGCGTGGACGACTGTGTGTGCGGTGAGGAGATTGGCCTCGATGTGACGGCGAAACACCGCCGGCGGGCAGTCCTCGAGTGCTGCGACCTCGTACCAACCCGCCGCGGTGACGACTGCATCCACGGCCCGCCCGGCGACCACCTCCCGGACGGCTGTCTCGTCTGTCAGGTCGAGTTCGTGCGTCTCGACCCCGTCCGGGAGCTCTGTCTCGCGGCGGTCCAGACCGACGATGCTGTGCCCGCGCTCGGCCAGACGGCGGGCGACGCGACTCCCGATTCCTCCTGCCACACCAGCGAGTACGACGCGCATACTTCCTCTTCGTGGGCGGAGGGTTTGCTTGTGGGGTTTCACGGTGTGTCTGCCCGGGTTCTGACCGGACCGACCGTGGCAGGTCCGTCGTCAGCGCGTGACAGTCCAGCCGCCATCGTCGCGCTTGACGGTGCTGTCGAACAACCCGTCGAGTGTCGCCATCGCCTGCTCGTCGTGGGCGTCCGGGTCGAGGTGGTAGTAACAGGTGCCGTCGGCGTTGCGGACACGGCCGGTGACGACGTGGAGAAACCGGAACGAACGCTGGAGGTCGGCGTACTGCAGCAGCGAGGTGACGGTGTCGAAGCACACCACCACCTCCTCGTCGGGGCCTGTGCCCGCGGCCAGATCAGAGAGCAGTTCGCTCAACTGGATACCGATACCGGTCAGGTCACCTGGGTTCTCGACGAACCGTGCCCTCCAGGTGTCGTCCGCGAACTCGGACTCGGACTGACCGACCGCCACGACACCGCCACCCGCCGGCTGCTCGCCGACGTGGTCTCCCCACGCCTCGACGAACTCTGCCGGCGAGTTCCGGTACGTGACCGCGAGGACGTGTGTCTTGGCCGGTGGAGACTGCGAGACCGCGTCGAGACACAACCTGTCGTCGCCGACCGGCGCGAGCAACAGGACGTTTGCGGCGTCCGACGTGTTCGGAATCTCGTCTCCCGCACCAGCACCCGTTTCCATACTTCTATATATGTGATGCCGCTCAATAAGAATGCTGATTTTCTACTCCACCGGTTACGCGGGTCCGACCGGGTCGTCCGGTGACCGCACAATCGTAACCCCTTTAGCCAGATGCTGCATACTTTTATCTGAGTCCTGGTAGGGTAGTGGACTATCCTCTTGGCTTGCGGAGCCAGGGACCGGAGTTCAAATCTCCGTCAGGACGCTCACTCCTTGCGGGTGCTTCGCTTCGCTCAGCACCCGCTGCGTCGTTCGGTCCTGACGTGCCCTGCGCTCGCTTCGCTCGCGCAGGACTCCGTCAGGACGCTCGTCTCTCTGAGGTGTGCTCGTCTCTCTGAGGTGTGCTCGTCTCTCTCGGTTCGACCGACGGAGACACAAACAGCAGAGAGAGAACAGGCTCCCACGAGGTGTTCGCGAGTCGTGCGGGAGTGCACCCGCAACCGAGTCGACAGTGGAACAGTTTGTTGAGCGGCAGACCAGATGTCGGGTCATCGTGCACTGGGGGTCGTCGGACGGATGCTGTGTCTCGGAAACGACCCAGAGCAGGGGACGGAACCTCGAAGCAACAACCGGTGAGAGACAATGGAGGAGATGAGAGGACAGTCGGCAGTGTCTCCGAGCGAGAAACCGCAACGCTGCTTTCTTTCGGCGACAGACAGAACCCGTGGTACAAATGAGTGCGTGTCGCCGTCTGAGCGCCCGGCCAGCGCAACCGGACGTAGCCCGGAGCGGAGAGCAAAGGCGGACTCCGCCGGAACGTGGTGTCCCTGTGCCCTGCGGTTTCGGCACCGCCTCCAGGGCACCGGATTCTGTGCTCGGTCACGCGGACTGTGGGTGCCCCGGGGAGACGAGTCGGCGTATCACGACCGGGCGTGGAGATACTGTGTTCGAATGACACGGAATCGCAGGGTCGTCCTCGCGGCGCTGTCCGTCGAGACGGTGGCGGCGGTATCGGCCGTCGTGTACGGCCATCTCGCGATAGTGGCCGTCGCCGTTCTGTACTGGATAGATCTCCTGTTCCTGATGGGTCGCGTGGGCGTACAGCGACTGTTCGCACGGCGGACGAGAGGTGTCGAGATACTGAGGTTGTTGCTCCCGTTTCGGCTGCTGAAACACAAGCGCGGAGCAGTCACCCTCACCGACCGCCTGCCTCCGGTCTACCCAAAGAACCTGCCGGTCGCGATGGCGACCCTCTGGTGGGGACTCCCAATCTCCGTTCCGATAGTGGCCGTCGCGGCGTTCACCATCCCCGGAGCGTTCTGGAGCAACCCGGCCACGCCGTTGCTGCTCGTCGCCGGGACTCTCGCCGCGGCGGCGAAGTCGTGGCTGATACTGCAGGAGTACGCCGCCACGGGGGCACACGAGCGGGAGTCTCCGCTCGCGGTCAACCCGTGGAAACGACTGGCGCTGTTTGTCTTCTACGGCGGGATACTGTACCTCGCTACAGACTTCACCGCCTCACTCGTCACGGACAACGGTGTCGAGAGCCCGCGGAGCAGCGCGATTGCTGTTGCTCTCCTCCTCGTTGTCCTCCGACTCGCCTACAGTGTTCGCGTGTCACGCACGAGATTCGGGACCGACTCCGGGGTCGAGAATCGGGACCGCGAGGTCGAGGAGGCCGAGGACGGGATGCTCTCGTGGCTCCGGTCGGGGATAGCCCCAGAGCAGGAGACAGCCATACTCGCCCCGCCATCGACACCGGACCGGCGACCGTTCGAGACGGTGGAGCCGGAATCGAGGTCGATACGCCTCGCGGGCGTGCTCAACGCGTTGGCCGCCGGTCTCGTCGTCGACGACCGGCTCAGCGACGCCGGACTCAACCTCCGCGTTCTCGTAATCCTCCTGTTCCTGTTCTCGTTGCTCTTTCTGCTCGATGGCAGTGTTATCCCGTTTCTGTTCCTGAGCGGTTGTCTGTTCGGTCTGCTCGCGGTGCTCGCGGTGCTGAGTATCCTTCACATGCGCCTCGCGCTCGGCGGAGTCGAGTACCGGTTCCACGACACCGAGGTGGTGGCCTACGACAGCAATCTCGGGGAGCCACAGTGGGCAGTTCCGTACGACTGCATCCGGGATATCTCGGTCGAGACTGGAACGTTCGGAGCGCCGCTGTGGGCCGACACCGGGACAGTCTCCTTCGAGCGTGTCGACAATCCCCCCGAGGACGCCCTCGACGACCGGGAGCCGCGGTCCTCTATCGCGTTCGTGCCCGACCCGGAGCGCGTCGCCGAGTTGATCCGGTCCCGCGGTGGACGGTAGGCCGACCGTGACAGCCAGACGAAGGCAACCAGATTTACACGTGGGTAGACCGTACCGCCGACTCCGATGGGCCACTGCGTCTACCTGCTGAGGTGTAGCGACAACCGTGGGTCGTTCTACATCGGGTACACCACGGACCTGGCAAGGCGACTCGCGGAGCACAACGCCGGCGACGGCGCGAAGTACACCCGCGGTCGGACGCCCGTCACCGTCAGGTACGTCGAGTACTGGCCCTCGAAGAGCGCCGCCATGAGCCGGGAGTGGGAGCTGAAACAGCGCTCCAGAGCCGAGAAAGGGCGCCTCGTCCCCGACTCCGAACAACGGGTCGCCGTCGTGTTCGACCCCGGAGACTGAACGGTTCGAGCGGGGACCCGAACAGTCATGTTGCGTCCGGCCCTGCTATCTGTATGAACAGAACGGAACTGCGGACCGCCTGGAACGATGTCGCGGAGACATACGCGAGACGTCGGGACGCCGACGGCTCCGACGCGGCGCTCATCGACAACCTGCTCGCAGACCTCCCGCCGGACCCGGACGTACTCGACATCGGTTGCGGGGACGGGGCCCGGACACTCGCGAATCTCCCGCCCGGAAGTGTCGGTCTCGACATCTCCGGTCGGGGGCTGGAACTCGCCACCGATGAGGTCCCCGACGCTCGTCTCCTGCAGGGTGATATGTCGGCACTCCCCGTTGGCGCTGACCGGTTCGACGGACTCACAGCCTATCACGCCGTCTTCCACGTCCCCCGCGAGGAACAGCCGGCCGTCTACGAGGAGTTTGCCCGCGTACTCCGCCCGGGCGGTGTCGCTCTGATGACCTTGCCGGGTGGTCGGTTCGAGACAGTCCGCCGTGGCTGGATGGGCGGCCGGATGTTTTTCTCGACACCCGGGCGAGAACAGACGCTCGACGCACTCCAGGAGGCCGGGTTCGAGGACCTGGAGACGACAACCGCGACCGACCCGCTCGGGAGCAGCACCGAGTTTGTCTTCGCCCGGCGCGCCTGACGCCTCGCGGTTCCGAGCTACGACCCTGTCTGTCCGGGATGACCGGCGGGCAGTCCTCGCTGTCCGGAGATCCGCTCCCGGAGTGTCTCGCCCTCGGGGTCGGCCAAGACGTCGCGGTCACGGAGTTCGGGGACCACGAGGTCGACGAAGTCCCGGAGCGTGTCGGGGCGGACGACCTCTTTGACGTTGATACCGTCGACACCGAGGGTGCGGTACCAGTGCTCGAACGTGTCTGCGACATCCTCGGGCGTGCCGACGACAACCGGTGAGGTTGTGCCGAGGCCGGCGAACTCGGCCATCTCGCGGACGGTCCAGTCGCGGTCGTCGTTCGTTGTGAAGGCGTTGACCACCCCCTGGATGGCCTCAGTCTCGATGTGCTCGAGCGGCTGGTCCGGCTCCAGCTCCGAGAGGTCCATGTCGACGAACCCGGAGAGCAGTGCAAGCACCCCCTCGACATCGATCGCATCGAGGTAGCTCTCGTACTTTGCCTGGGCGAGCGTCTCTGTCTCGCCGACCACCGGCACGAGTCCGGGGAAGAAGGCGACACTGTCGGGGGACCGGCCGTGTGCGTCGAGTCGCCGTTCGAGATCCGTCACGTACTCCCGGACCGCGGACTCGGTCGGCTGGCTGAGAAACACCGCCTCGGCGTGGCGGGCGGCGAACTCGCGGCCGCGGTCCGAGGAGCCAGCCTGGTAGAGCAGGGGTGTGCGCTGTGGTGAGGGCTCACAGCCGTGCGGCCCCGGCACGTCGAAGTACTCCCCCTCGTGGTCGATTGCGGTGACCTTCGCCGGGTCGGTGAACCGGCTCTCGGGATCGCGTTCGACCGCGTCCTCGGCCCAGGAGTCCTCCCAGAGCGCGTAGCAGACCTGCATAAACTCCTCGGCCCGGTCGTAACGCTCGTCGTGGTCGATGCGCTCTGTCAGCCCCAGGTTGGCCGCCGCCGACTCCAGATACGAGGTGACGATGTTGAACGCGACCCGGCCGTCGGTGAGATGGTCGAGTGTGGAGAACTCGCGGGCCAACTGGTAGGGGTGGTTGTAGGAGGTGGACTTTGTGACCGCGAACCCGAGTTCGTCGGTGACCTCCGCCATCGCCGGGATCAGGTAGGCGGGGTCGTTCGACGGCGTCTGGACGGCGCGCTCGATAGCAGGGTCCCGTGAGTCATCGTAGACATCGTAGATACCCCGGACATCGGCGAAAAAGACCGCATCGAACCCGCCACGTTCGGCAGTCCGGGCTAGCTCTGTCCAGTACTCCCGGTCACGGTACCGGGTCGACTGGTCGCCGGGGTAGCGCCACGACCCGACCGTGACATGCTCGACCGAACTCATCGTGAACAGGTTCAGGCGCAGCCGTTCGTCCATACCCGGGGCTGGCACTCCACGGACATATGCTACCCGGAGCGTGCGTCCCGGGGATGCGAGTCTCTCCACGGACCGGGAATCGGAAACTGTGTTCGCGTCCGCGACTGTCGATGGCTGCTCAGCAGGCGCAGTAGTACTCGCGCAGTCCGAGCGCGGTCTGGATCACCTGGGAGGTCGGTTCGGGGTCCGATGGCCGGTAGACACCGGTGGTCAGCGCGGGGTCCTCCTCGAAGGCGCCGCTCACGAGTGCGCCCCAGTCGTCGGGTGCGAGTCGGTCGCGAACGTCGGTCGTGGCGAGCAGGTCCAGATAGTCCGGGAGGAACAGCCAGCGTGCGTCGCGGACACCCGTCGACTCGTAGGTGGCGTCGGTCACAGTCGCGTAGGCGGCCATCGGGAGGTTCGCACCCGCCGTCACGGTGAGGTCGATCCACTTCCAAGGGCGGGTGTTTATATCGAGCAACAGATACTCCTCGCGGTCGGGGCAGTAGACGAACTCCGCCTCGCTGATGCCGTGGTAGCCTGTCGCCTCGAGAACGGCGAGCGCCCGCTCCTCGATAACGGGTTCGTCGGCACGCTCAACCAGACAGGAGGTGCCGAAATCGAGCGGGTTTCGCACGCGGGCGTTCCCGACGAGCGACAGCACGTCACCGTCGGGCCCGACGTGTGAGGCCAGCGAGTGGTCCTCGCCGCGAACAGTCGATATCTTCCGCTGGGCCATCACCTCGATGCCGGCCTCGCGAGCGAGTTCCAGCACATCCTGCAGTTGCTCGACGGTTTCCACCTCGACGACGTTCGTGCCGACGGCCTCCTCGAACTCGCGTTTGAGCGCCGGTTTGACCACCAGCGGGAGTCCGAGTCTGTCGGCCGCCTCGCCGGGGTTCACCGCCGACAGCGGCAGCGTCTCGGGGTAGGGAACGTCGAGTTCCTCCGCGATGCGGTACAGCGAGGATTTGTCGAGCACGGCGTCGACGACATCCCGACCGGCGAAGGGGAGTCGAACACCCTCTGGGTCCGTGTCCGCGAACCCGTGGACCCACTCGTCCATGCAGCCGAAGGCGACCAGTTCGCGACCCGTTGCCCGTGCGAGCGCCTCGACATCCGCACAGAACCCCGCCTGGTCGTCGAGCGGGTAGCTGACATGCCCGGCGTAATCGACGTGTCGGGAGGGCGGAGCCGCACCGTCACCGACCCGATCGACGGCGATAACGGGAACGTCGTGTGCAGAGAGCGCCCGGGCGACGCTGAGTCCGGTGACGTGTGCGTTCGCGACCAGCGCCGGCGGCCGGTCGAACGTCGCCGCCTCGAGCTTTTTGAGCAGTGCCTCGTGCGAGCGAAACGCTGTCATCGACCCCTGTTCGGTCCCGGCCATCAAAACACGCCCGGTCTGTCGGCCCCCGGTACAGCGCGGTCTCGCGGGGCCGGTCCGGGGCTGGAACCACCTGTCGTTCGCCGGGGGCGTTTGGATTCGAAAGTTCGAGGAGGTCCAAAGACAGTCTCTCTGACCTCCTCCCCACTGGAAGGCGAGGACCGTGGGGAATCCAACCAACTGATTACCCCGGCTGTGAACGTGCGGGTTTGCTGATGCTGGGTTGGTCAAGCGACCGCGACTGTTCCCGAAACTCCACAGGTATCAGGTTGTGGTCGTTCCACTGCCAGTACGCCTCATCAGTGTCCCTGTTGCGTTCAGCAGACAGGCCAGCAGGCCGGGCCATCGGCCCTCCTTCAGACTGCAGGATGTTCCACGCCCCTGCCAGGTCACTGTGAACGGTAACGTACTGCAAGACCGCTACGATTTCGAGCACAACGAGCGTGTCACACTCGAAGTCCGGGGCAACCCACAGTGGAGCGGTGAGGACAGTCGATTGGAACTCATCTACGAGGAACACGCTGCCCGGCTTCGTGTCCAGCATCCTGTCCGCACTCAACCAGACACACTCAGAGAACAGCGAGAGGATGGCTTTACTCACACACTCGGTTCCGAGAACACGATGCAGGCAGCGGCCATCGATGTCGGTGCAAACAGTACACTGGCTGTTGTCACCGAAGTTGGATTACCCACGGAGGAATCCTCGCCTTCCAGCGGGGAGGAGCTCAACGCCTGTCGAGGAGTTCCTCGACTATCTTCCGCTCCAGCGGCAACAGAACCGCCAGGGAGTCGTTGTCGCCGTCGGTATAGGCGGTCTGGATTGCCTGTGAGATGCGGTCGTGCATCGCGACCAGCAGTTCCTGCTCGATCTGGTGGAGGTCACGTGGTGTCTCCTCCCCCCAGACGCTCGTGATGACGGTGTGTTCCCTGTCGGTCAGGCCCATACACCACGGTGTGCCGGCCGAGACATGAACACATCGAACCAGGTCTGTCCCTGTCGCGGTCGGGGACGACTCACGCGCTGACACGGCGGGACATCCTCGCCAGCAGCAGTCCGAGCGCCACGACGACCGCTCCGCCGCAGTGTAACGCCCCGGGAATCGGTGTCGTCACGCTCGACAGCGACCCGTCGGCGGGGTCCACGTACAGTTCATCGAGCCCCTGTTCGAGCTGTTCCGCGGGCTGGCCAACGGGTCGCGGCGCACTCTCGTCGGGTGATTGCTAATACTTTTGTCCCGGCGGAGAGAACCCCCGATATGGCAGTCGTCGTCGCCATTACGGGGCTCACCGCGGTCTCTATCGGGGTGTTCGGTGTCGTTATCTGGCGGTACCAGCGGGTCGGTCTCATCAGTGGCGTCGACCCGGACGCGGTCACAGACAGGGCGGAACTGGCAAGATTCGTCGGCGGGAACCTGCTGCTCATAGCCGGCCTGACACTCCTCGTCGCCGTCCTGGCGGTTGTTCGGTCGGCCGGTGACGCGGCTCTCTGGGTCGGGTACACTATCTGTATCACACTGCTGAGTGTCTGGACCGCCTACGGCACACAGAGCTACACCGAGCCCCTGTAAGCGAGACGACACCGGGTTCACCCTTTTGTTCCGGGACTGGCTCGTCGCGACGTGTCGGCTCCTCCGCGTAGAGCTTTGTCGGCGACGGTGCTCCAGGCCCGCGCGAGCGGTGGTGTCTCGAACGGGTCCTCCACGTCCGGCACTGTCGTGAGCACTGGGCTGCCGGCGACCCGACCGCCCGTCTCGGCGGCACGTCCGGCAACCGTCCGCAGGAGCACACCGACAGGTGGTGCGTCGAGCTGTCGGGCGGCGGTGACGGTCCGGCGGGTGTCGTCGAGACACTGCGGACGGTCGGTCGAGACCACGACAGCTGCGTCGGCCTGCCGGAGCGGTCGCGACGCGTCGGGGCCGATACCGGCCGGACAGTCGACCAGCACGGGCCCCTCCCAGTTGCGGGTCGCCCGGAGCGCCGGACCGGTGCGAGCGGGCCGACCAGCCGTGACAACCGCGACACCGGGAAACGACGGCGGATGCCGACAGACACGGGACAGCGGCGCGCCGCGGGCCAGCGCGTCCACACCGTCGGTCCGTTTGACCCCCGCAAGGTGATGCAGGTCGGGCATGTCACAGTCCGCGTCTACCACCAGCGGCTCGCGACCGCGCCGTGCGAGTGTCCGCGCGAGTCCGAGCACTGTTGTTGTCTTCCCACAACCGCCTTTCCCGCCTGTCACCGCGAGCATACGCTGGATGCCGCTCCCATCATACTTCAACCTCCGCCGACACCTGGTGTGCCAGTCGCCGTGTGTCGGGAGATTCAATAGCCTGGACGACCCCCCTACGATAGATGGAACACAGCAACATCACCAGCGCCAGACAGCTGTCACGGGGTGACATTGAGACGGTGCTGGACCGAGCGCGCGACATCGCCGTCGACCCGTCGGCGTACGCCGACCGCCACCCGGGCGCGCTACTCGGCCTCCTGTTTTTCGAGCCGAGCACCCGCACGAAAATGAGCTTCACGACGGCGATAAAGCGCCTCGGCGGTGACATCGTCGACATGGGGCCGGTTGATTCCTCGAGTGTGAGGAAAGGTGAGAGTCTCGCCGACACGGTCCGCGTCATCGAGGGGTACGCAGACGCGCTGGTGTTGCGCCACCCCAGCGAAGGGTCGGCAGACATGGCGAGCGAGTTCGTCGACGTGCCGTTGATAAACGGTGGTGATGGGGCGGGGCAACATCCCACACAGACGCTGTTGGACCTGTACACCATCCGTGAGAACGCCGGTCTCGACGACCTGACAATCGGTATCATGGGTGACCTGAAGTACGGCCGGACAGTCCACTCACTGGCCCACGCGCTGACGAACTTCGACGCGCGTCAGCAGTTCATCAGCCCCGAGAGCCTCCGTCTGCCCCGGAAGGTCCGCTACGACCTCCACGCCCAGGGGGTCGATGTCAGAGAGCACACCGCGCTCGAGGAGGTGCTCGACAGTCTCGACGTGCTGTACGTGACCCGTATCCAGAAAGAGCGGTTCCCCGACGAGAGCGAGTACCGCGAGGTGGCCGGTGAGTACCAGATCGACGCTGCCACGCTGGAGGCAGCGAGCGACGACCTCGCCGTGTTGCACCCGCTCCCCCGTGTCGACGAGATCGCCTACGATGTCGACGACACCGACCACGCACACTACTTCGAACAGGCACACAACGGCGTCCCGGTGCGGATGGCACTGCTTGACGTGCTGCTCGGAGGGGGACGATGACGGGGACAGACGGCGGGCCCGACCGGGAGATGCGGGTCAGCAAGATAGAGAACGGCACTGTCATCGATCACATCACGAGCGGGCAGGCGCTGAACGTCCTCGCACTTTTGAGCATCGACGGCACCGGTGGTGATGTCGTCTCCGTCGGTATCAACGTCCCCTCGGACCGACTGGGGTACAAAGACGTTGCAAAGATAGAGGGCCGCGAGCTCAGCCAGTCCGAACTGGACGTGCTCTCGCTCATCGCCCCTGCTGCCACGATCAATATCATCCGCGGCTACGAGGTGGCCGACAAGCAGCGCGTTGAGCCCCCCGAGCACGTCAGCGGCGTGTTGGACTGTCCGAACCCCGACTGCATCAGCACCGAGGACGAACCGGTCGACCCCCGGTTCGAGGTGCTCGGGGACGGTCTCCGGTGTGTCTACTGTGACACCATCGTCCGCGACGACATCGCCGAACACATTCGCGCCTGACCGTCGACCTGGTGTGCCCGGCGCTGCAGGGGCCTATCATCTCCAGCCTTTTGTACTCGGACCGTCTATCCCGGTGTATGAAACGGGACCGGAACACCGATGTCGACCGTGAATCGGCGTCACACGGGGCCGACGAGGACACGGCCACGCGGCAGTCCAGCGAAACGGGTGACACCACAGGTCGAGACGACTCGGCCGGCGCCACGGCCGAACGGGGAGCGGGTGAGTCGGGTCGACCTGAACCGGTCGGCACCGCGGCGGAGAACGGTGAGTCAGGCCACCAACGCGAGACAGTCGACGAGGGTGAGCGGGAGTTGCGGCCCGCGGTCACCCGTCACGACCCGGATGAGGAGGAGACGGCCGCGGAGGTTCTCAGGCCGACCGGTCCGCTCGAACCACAGGAGATCGACCCGGAGAACGCGGCGTTCGTCCTGCTCGGGGTGGCGCTAATCGCGGGTCTCCTGCTCGCGGCAGTCGCCGGTATCTGACCCACTCTCCCCCCGAAGCGTGCAGGTTCCCACCCCGTGAGTGTCAAGGCCCCCCTCCTGAATCGTACTCCACGGCGGGTGTCGCTGTCGCCTGGCAGGCAGATCGACAGAGAGGTCTGGCGCGGTCGGACCGTTTCGACGTTGAACAAAAGGTGCAGATACGTGGGGCCCGTACGATCTCTCGTGAGCACAACATCACGCCAGTTCGACACTGCGGCGCTTACAAAGGTCAGTTCCGTTGGGGCACTCGTCGGTTGGATCGGTACAGTCGTGCTCGGTGCTGGACTGCACGATTTCGTCTCACTCGACGTTCTCGTGCTCGGGATCAGTCTGTTCTGGCTCGCACTGACTGCCGGTGTTGCCGCGTACCTCGCACCGGGAACACCGTCGGCGCTCAGTCAGAACGCGGTGTGGCGGTACTGGCTCGTGGCGAGTGTTCTCGGAATCGTCGTCAACGTCGCTGCGGCGCTCCTTGTTACAGCAGGGGTGGTGAGCGGTGACCCGATGAAGGAGACGGCACCGATGGAACTCGGAGTGATACTCCCGTGGCTGTTGATCTACGCCGGTGGGTATCTGCTCCCGGCGGGTTACAGACGCGGGAGTGCCGCTCTCAACACCACCGAGCGGGGCATCTACGCGGTTGCGGGCGTCGTGAGTCTGCTCCTCGCCGCCGTTCTCGCTGTCGTGCCCACCGCGCATCACGCGATGATTCTCGCACTCGCCGTGCTGAGTGTCGTGCCGCTGCTGACGCTCCGGTACCGCGGATAACCGTTCGACCTGACGGCTCAATCCGCTCACGCCGAACGACCGCTGCCGGGTCGGCAGACAGCGCTCCCTGTGACAGAACTCCGCTGTTCTGGTGAGACCGCCTGCGGACAGGTCACCTGGTTGCTCCGGTGTGTCCACGGCGATTCCAGTCTGGGAAACCGGGTGCCCTGGGGTCCGTGGAGAGCGGTGCGCGCTCGCAACAGGAGTGTTCGATTCTCGAACCACCTGTCCCCAGGGACTCACGGATTCGCCTCGGGGGCGGTCACCGGGTCGCCCGGCGGCCGACGAACACGAGCAGAGCCATCAGGACGATGCCTGCGCTGGTCTCCAGCATGGTGAGGAACTTCCCGGCCCCGACAGGTGAGTACAGTCCGAACGTCATAGTCGTGAACGTGAGGACGCTGAAATAGAGACTGTCGATAAGCGTCGTCACCAGCGCGATGGGTTCGGTCGGCGAGGGATAGGTCAGCAGTTCCCCTGTTGCCGAGACCCGCAACAGACCCAGCGGGTAGAGGAGTGCCGACCCGACGATGATTGCTGCGGTGACCGACAGAACCCGGAACGGGCTCTCGCCGTACAGAACAACGGCCCGCGAGAGCCGTGCCCGGACCCACCGACTCCAGTTGCCCTCCCGCCGGTGTTCCTCCGTGTGGATATCCTGTCGACGGACGAAGTACCGACTCTGTCGGCCGAGCAGCGCGTTCTCGGCGCAGAGCGACTCCAGTTCCTGGTAGGTTACCTCTGCTTTCGTCAGCGGGTCGACATCGCTCCCTGCGACAGCCGTCTCGTCGGTCTGCCCGCCATCGGAACGGACAGCACCGGACGCTGGTCGCCGCTGTGTCGCGTCGGCGTCGCTGTCGCGGTCGTAGACACACCGCTCGTCGAGTTCGGTCCCCTCGTTTGCCCGGGCTTCACTGAACACCGCCCCGTAGCTGCGAGTCCGGGTCAGTGTCGCGTCGAACAGGTCCGCACGAGCAAAGAACGCCCCCTCGAGATTCGCCCCTTCGAGACTCGCCGCCCGGAGGATGGCGTCGCTACAGTCGGCCGCCCGGAGGTCAGCAGCCTCGAGAGTGGCCTCGCCGAGGTGGCTGTCGTTTAGCTCCGCCTCCCAGTAGTTCGCGCCGCGAAGGTCGGCATCAACCAGCGTGGCGTCGACGAGAGAGGCCCCGGCGAGTGTGGCGTTCCGGAGGCTCACCTCAGCCATGTCGGTATCCCTGAGCGAGACACCTGCGAGGTCCATCCCGTCTGGAAAGATGGTGCCCCGTACGTCGGCACCGTCCAGTATCTCCCGTGGGCCGGCCCCACCGTTCAGGTCGCGCACCTCCGGTGGTGCACGTGCCGCCTGGAGCTGTCCGACGGGCTTTGTTTCGTCCTCCGCGGCCTCCTCGTGTCAGATACACCGCTCCATGTCGCCCCACGTCTCCCAGTAACAGCAACTCTCGCGTCCTGATTCGCCGGTGTACGTGTACCCACACCGGCTCGGGTGTATCATCGTGTCTGCTTCCACAGCGCCAGGTTATTAACTCTGTGGCCGACTGTCTGCGTTCGACGCGCCAACCCGCAATAATGCGCACCTCGTCGAACGCCGGCCCGTCGTCGGTGTCGCCGAGGGCGGCGGGTTCGGTCTCGATCTCCCGTTTCGACGGTCGGGTCATGCCTCAGCGTCACCCCCGAGTGCGGCAGGTATCGGTTCGTCCCGCGCCTGCCGGAGTTCGCGCTCGGTCTCGGCCACTTGGGCGGGGAGCGACCGCCACAACCGGGCGATACTGGCCTCAGTTATCAGCGGGACTCCGTCCCCGAACAGCCCACGCGGGCGGTGATATAGCAGCCGGAGAACACACTCGGCACCGTCGGCGTTTGTCCGCCATGCCGCGTTGAGGGGGCACACGGAGGGGGTTATACTTCGAACGACCAGGTGGCAGCGCCACCGGCCCCGTACACCAGCGTGAGCCTGACCGTTTCGCCGTCCGGGTCGCCAGCCGATCGAAACGGTTCGTCTGTACTCCTGTAGGAGACCGTCTCGCCGGAGGGGACGACGAGAGCGCTCCTGTCGTCGGTGTCTCCGGCATGAACATCAGTGCCGACGACGTTCGGTTCTTGGAGCGAGTCACGAGTGAACGAATCACGCCACGGTTTGACAGTCGGGTTCGGAACCGCGTCGCCGTGGATGGCAATAAATCGGGTGAGAATCGGGGCTGCTGCGAGGTTCTCGACTGCACACTCGACCGCGCCATCGTCGCGGACGATCACATCTTTGATAACTCCGTGTACTGGTTCACTCACCGACAGCCGCGTCGTTTCCTCTGCCGTCGTGACCAGCAGATGTTCACCCATCCGTTTCGTCATTCGGGTGTCTAGTTTCTCCGGAAAGACGACCTGAAACCGGGCCGTGTCGCCTGGCTCTGAGATCGTTTCGTGTTCGATCGTCTCGCCATACGCCGACGTTCGGAACGTTATCTCTTCGACCTCGTCGAACCCCTGCAGGTCGACCACCAGTTCGTTGTTCTCGTACCGGTAGTCGTCGAAACCACTCTGCGTGATACCCCCACCGCTGTCTCTAGTGTCACTGTATGTAGCGCTGTTTCTACTGTCATTGTATGCAACAGCACCAAGATAGCCGGTAGTCGTAATTATCGTTCCGGTAGCAAGTGATGCCAGCAGAGATCTTCTATTCATATGTTCTATTCATAGATCATTTATAAATACTTTTCGTTCGTTTCCAAATGGGACATATCGATACATGCTGAGGATAGCTTGTAAACGAGTGGCGGGTGCGAAC
>UEZF01000089.1_pt1 | contig 20407 bp, 18 predicted proteins | sample 1903571 | NCBI WGS metagenome assembly UEZF01 (sample SAMEA4776352, study PRJEB27445) | saltern metagenome | biome: Hypersaline environment; feature: solar saltern; material: Pellet | place: Spain | collected 2014-08 | depth 0 m | reverse complement strand
CACCTCGCTGGCGCCCATCGAGTACAGCGCGAGCTTGTCGCTGAAGAAGAACTGCGCGAACAGGAACGGCACCATCAGGATGAGCATGCCGCCGTAGTTCAACTCCCAGATCACGACACCGAACACGATGTAGAGGGCGAACAGCAGGAACCCCGTCAGGAGCATTCGACCGCGGAGGCCCCAGTCTGTCTTCCATTCCATACTCTGTACTACCGGATGCACGACTTAAACGCTGTCGCGGATCGGCGTCGTCACAGTCGGGACGGGAACGCGCGAGCGACGACCGCGGGCAGGCGGACGGACTTATAAGCCAACGGGAGCGAGTAGGGGTGTGGTCGAGGCACTTCTCCTGATCGGACTGGTGGTCGCGGTGTTCGTCGGGTACAATATCGGGGGCTCCTCGACCGGTGTCGCGTTCGGTCCGGCGGTCGGGAGCCGGATCGTGCGGAAGGTGACCGCTGCCGCGCTGTTCAGCGTGTTCGCCTTTCTCGGTGCGTGGACTGTCGGACGAAACGTCATCGACACGATGAGCAGTGACATCGTTGCCTCCTCGGCGTTCACGCCCGAGGCGAGTGTCGGGGTCCTCTTTTTTACGGGGCTCTCGTTGCTGGTGTCGAACGTATACGGCGTTCCGGCGTCGACATCGATGACAGCAGTCGGTGCAATCGTCGGTCTGGGGCTGGCGACGGGAACGCTCGACGCCGCCCTGATGTTCACTATCCTCTCGGCGTGGATTGTCGCGCCGCTGCTCGCACTCCTCGTGGGTGGTGTCATCGGCCGGTATCTTTACCCACATCTCGACGCCAGATTCGCGTTTGGCCGACTGCAGGACCCGTTGCTCGCCCTCGACCGGGAGAAAACAGTTCCACGGCCCAGACTGAACAGCGACGCGTCGGCACGAGACCTCGGCGGGTCGGCACTGGTGCTGGCGATTGCTTGTTACATGGGGTTCAGCGCCGGCGCGTCGAACGCGGCAAACGCGGTCGCCCCGCTGGTTGGCAACGGGACCGTCGACGCCGGTCCGGCGGTCATTCTTGCGGTCGGAGCGATCAGTCTCGGCGGGTTCACCATCGCCCGGCGAACCCTCGACACGGTCGGTAACGACATCACAGACCTCCCCATCCTGGCGGCGCTCATCGTCTCGACGACCGGTGCGACAATCATCACCGTTCTCTCGTGGCTCGGCATCCCGGCCAGCCTCGCGGTGAGCACGACATCCTGTATCATCGGATTGGGTTGGGGTCGAGCCAGTCGCGTACAACCGCTCACGGAGATTGCCAACCCGAACACCAGACAGACCGGGACCCCCGACCACAAGACCGGGGCACTTTCCGCCGCCCCGGCAAAGACAGCCGACGAGACGACCGCGAGCCCGACTGTCGGGGACCTCGCCGAGGGTTCGGTGCCCGACCCCGACAGACAGCTCCCGGACGGCGGCCCGTCGCCAATCGGCGAGGAACAGCCCGACGTGCTGTCCGCCGAGAGCCTGTTCGACGCCGGTGCCGCGGCCCGCATCGTCGTGCTCTGGGTGCTCACGCCGATGCTGGCTGTCGTCGGTTCGTACCTGGTTTTTACCTTCGGCTTGTAACGACCGGAGCTGTCGGAACCGCCGAACACCACGTCGGCTCTTGCCCGATTGCTCGACGAATCTTGGCGGTGCTGACAGTGTAATCGGGTGGTGCACACCGTGTACGCCCGGTCCGGTCGTGGTTGGCACCAGCGTCCCATGGTACCTCGGCTCTCCGGAGGAACCGGGCACCGTTCGACTGTGGCCCGCGGTTGTTCCGCGCCGACAGGGTCGTGAGCCGCGGGTCGTGGCAGTCGCCACAGTGATTATTAGTGAACCCACCGTAGATACGACTGTGACCGCACGCGACACAGTAGACGTCACCGACCCGATGTCGCGGCACAACCTGCACGTGACCGCGGAGAGTGACCTGGTCGATATCGGGCCGTGGACCGCGGACCAGCTTCGTACGGCAGTCACGCGGGCCGACAGCGAGGCTGGTGTGATTGTGCTCGATTACGGGCGCGAGACGCTGTATCTCGTCGACAGCGACGATATCACCTACCTCCCGCCGACGGCGCTGGGGTTCGGCGACCAGCCGGGTCTTGAGGTGGCGGAGCCACGGCGGTACGACCCGGAGACGGACACGCTCGGCCGGGTGCGTGTCGAGTCGGTGACGGTCGCCCCCAGGTTTGATATCCTGATTCCGGCGTTCAACTGGACCGAACCCGACGAGCACTGGGAGCCGCCGGAGTTCGACTACCGGGACCGGCCGAGTGGGAGCCCATCGGGTGCTGTCGGCGGATAACACGACGACTGCCAACCGGCCGGTTTTTTACCGCGCCGAACAAAGAAAGCCGTATGAGCCACGAGCAACTGCCCACCGACAGGCCGGCGGTGGTGACCTGTGGACTGCCGTACGCGAACGGCAACCTCCACGTGGGCCACCTCCGGACATACGTCGACGGGGATCTTTACTCGCGTGCGCTCCGGCGTATCGGCCAGCAGACCGCCTTTGTCTGTGGGTCCGACATGCACGGGACACCGGTGGCGGTAAACGCCGCCGAACAGGGGGTCGACCCCGAAGCGTTTGCTCTGGAGTGGCACGAGCAGTACCGCGACCGGTTCCCGGAGTTCAACATCGCGTTCGACAACTACGGCCACACCCACGAGGAGACAAACGTCGACCTCACACAGGAGTTCGTCCGGACCTGGATAGACCGCGAGTACGTTCTGGAGCAGGAGATCGAGGTCGCCTGGGACGCCGAACTGGACGAACCGCTGCCCGACCGGTACGTCGAGGGGACCTGCCCGTACTGTGGCGCGAGGGCCCGTGGAGACGAGTGTGACGAGGGCTGTCAGCGGCATCTCGAGCCCGGCGAGATAGAGGACCCCCGGAGCGTCCGGACGGGTAACCCGGCGGAGTACCGCACCCGCGAGCACAAGTTCCTCCGTCTCACCGACTTCCAGGAGTACCTGCAGGGGTTCATCGACAGGCTGGAGGGGACCGACAACGCCCGCAACCAGCCCCGCGAGTGGATCGAGGGCGAGCTCCAGGAGCTCTGTCTCACCCGTGACATGGACTGGGGGGTCGACTACCCCGCCGCCGACCGCGAGGACCTCGTGCTGTACGTCTGGGTCGACGCACCGATCGAGTACATCGCCTCGACGAAGCAGCACTCCGAGCGGGTCGGCGCCGAGGAGTACGACTGGGAGGCGGCCTGGAAACCTGGCGGCGAAACCCGCCACGGACTGGCGTTCGAGGACTCCTGGCAGGCGGAGTCGGGTGAACTCATCCACATAATCGGCCGGGATATAATCCAGCAACACTGCGTGTTCTGGCCGGCGATGCTCCGCGGGGCCGGCTACAGCGAGCCCCGGGCGGTGCTGGCGACGGGGTTTGTCAACATCGACGGCGACGCGCTCTCGACCTCGCGAAACCGTGCGGTCTGGGCCGAGGAGTATCTCGACGCCGACTTCCACCCCGACCTGTTCCGGTACTACATCACCACGGGGTCCGGGCTGTCCAACGATGTGGATTTCTCCTGGGACCGCTTTGCAGAGCGTGTCAACGGTGAACTGGTCGGCAATCTCGGCAACTTCTGCTACCGTGCGCTGTTGTTTGCCGACCGCAACTACGACGGCACCCCCGACACGGCTGTCAGCGACGAGATCCGCGGGCAGATCGCCGACGCCGTCGAGACCTTCGAGACCGCTGTCCGGGAGTACGATGTCCGGACACTCGGTCAGGTGGCGGTCGACCTCGCCGATGTTGGCAACGAGTACATCCAGCGCAACGAGCCCTGGAACCTGGTCGGTGATGACCCCGACCAGGCCGCGCAGGTGATTCGGGACTGTGTCCAGTTGACCCGGGCGTGTGCGGTGCTGATGCAACCGGTGATGCCGGAAAAAGCCCAGACGCTCTGGGGGCAACTCGGCGAGGACGGACAGGTGAGCGGGACAAGCCTCGACGACGCGCTCGAACCGCCCGCCGACGAGTTCGGCGACCCCGCCGAACTGTTCGAGCAGGTCGAGGACGACCAGATAGAGCGGCTCAACGAGGACCTCCGCGAGCGTGTCGCCGATGCGGGTGACTCTGAGGATAGCGAGGGCGAGGCGGGTGCGGACCCGGCTGAGGTGGATGCGAACGGGGGCGAGAGAACAGACTCGGCCGACGTGGATGCGGGTGAGAGCGACAGCGACGATATGGCCGGGGACGACAGTGCCGACGAGGACGGCGAGACGGCGCTCGACCCGGTCGAGACAGACCGCATCGGCTTCGAGCAGTTTCAGGACCTGGATATGCGGGTCGGCGAGATTCTGGTGGCCGACCCAATCGAGGGGGCCGACGACCTGGTCCGGCTGGAGGTCGACATCGGGGTCGAGGAGCGCCAGGTCGTCGCCGGTATCAAGCAGCTCCACGACCTCGACTCGCTCCCGGGGACGCGGGTCGTGTTGCTCGCAAACATGGAGCGAGCGGAGCTGTTTGGTCACGAGTCGAACGGGATGGTGCTCGCCGCCGGCGAGGAGGCGGACCTGCTGACCACCCACGAGGACGCGCCGCTGGGCTCCCGGATCCGGTGAGTTCCGGTGGGTCGTCATCGCCGCGTCTTTTCATGAGTCTGTCGTAGATCAATGAAACCGGCGGAGCAGTGTATGCGGACACAACGACGCGAGGAGTGGACATTCACCGGGTTCGCCTGGATGTCCTCGTCGCCGACGGTGATAAACGACCCTGAAAACGGTGACAGTATCGACTCGCGGGTGAATCTCGGGACGTTCGGACATCACCACCGACGAGGAGGGGACCCCCCTCGCCGGTGTTGAAATCACTGGCACCCGCGGCAGCGCGGTCATCGGAACGACGACCGAGGAGAGCAGCAGTCACGAGAATTTCAAGACGAGAGCCTCGCCTTCCGGCGGGGAGGAGGTCAAACCGCGAGAGCCAGAGACGCTCATGCGAGTGTCCCTATACTCTGATGGCTACGCGGTCAGAGTCCAGACGACTCGTTACGCGAGTCGTTCGATATTCTGCACGATGGCCGCGGCGAACTCACTGGTTGCGAGTTTTTCGCCGCCCTGAATCTGCCGGTGGAGGTCGTAGGTGACACGCTTCGAGGAGATGGTCGTCTCGACGGCCTCCCGGGCGAGGTGTGCGGCGTCGGTCCAGCCCATGTACTCGAACATGAGCGCGCCGGAGAGGATGATCGCGGTGGGGTTAACCTTGTCCTGGCCGGCGTACTTCGGGGCGGAGCCGTGGACAGGTTCCGCGAGACAGAGCGCGTCCCCGAAGTTCGCGCCGGGCGCGATACCGAGTCCACCGATCTGGGCACCACAGGCGTCAGAGATGTAGTCGCCGTTGAGGTTCATCGTTGCGAGCACATCGTAGCTCTCGGTGCGGGTCAGCACCTGCTGGAGCATGTTGTCGGCGATGCGGTCGTTCACCACCACCGCGTTGTCGGGTTGCTGGCCGCCCCGTTCCTCCCAGAGGGTGTTCTCCGTGATGACCTTATCACCGTACTCCTGTTCTGCGACCTCGTACCCCCAGTCGCGGAACTGACCCTCGGTGAACTTCATTATGTTGCCCTTGTGGACAAGCGTCACCGTGTCACGGCCGCGTTCGAGCGCGTAGTCGATCGCCTTCCGGACGAGTCGCTTGGTGCCGAACTCGGTGATCGGTTTGATACCGATGCCGACCGGGCCGTTGTGGATTGTCTCGTCGAACCCCATCTCGTCCTCGACGAACTCCCGGACCCGCTCGACATCCTCATCCTCGTGGTCCCACTCGATACCGGCGTAGACATCCTCGGTGTTCTCCCGAAAGGTGACCATATCCATCTTCTCCGGGTGTGAAACCGGCGAGGGGACACCGTCGAGGTGGTAGGTCGGTCGCACATTCGCGTAGGTGTCGAGTCGCTGCCGGAGCGCGACGTTGAGCGAGCGGTAGCCGGCACCGACGGGCGTGGTCAGCGGACCCTTTATTCCGATGCGGAACTCGCGAATCGCCTCGACAGTGTCGTCGGGCAGGTTCTCGCCGTACCGTTCGCGGGCGCTCTCGCCGGCGTAGATGCGGAGCCAGGCGATGTCCCGTCCGGTCGCCTGTGCCGCTGTCTTGAGCACCGACTGCGCGGCCGGGCCCACGTCGGTACCGATGCCGTCCCCGTGCAGAATCGGGATGATCGGCGTCTCCGGCACGTCGAACTCGTCGGCGGCCGCGTCGCGTACCGTCACGGCTTTTCCCTCCGCAGGAATATCGAGCCTGTCGTATGTCATAAACCGTAGTTATCGACCGAGCTCTAAATTAATGGCGCTTTCGGCGAGATTGCGTCGTGCCTGCCGGACGATTGCGGCACAGTACAGTGCGATGTAGTGTCGTACGGGACAGTGTGGTATCGCACGGTAGACCCGGACCGACAGGACAGCATCACGGAGTTTCAGTTCCGGTCCGGTCGCACAACCCCTTTAGGGGTCGCTCGCATAGCCGCAGGATATGACACAGCTGTTGCACACGAGCACACAGCGCTGGTGAGCCACGGTCTGTTCGAGCCGTTCGACCACGGCGACTGGGACACGCGGCGGCTCCTCCGGGAGTCGCCCGTGGCGTTCGACGCGCTGTTGCTCGGTGACGACCACACGCCGCGGACGAGGCGGCTCGAGGCGTTCGACACCTGGCTGACCTACCCCGGGTCGACCGAGCGCGCCAGCGCGAGCGAGCGCGAGGACCGCGGCTACAATCTCGTGCGGTTCGACGGCAGCCTCGACGTTCGCCGGCGCGGTCTGGACACCCGGAGATTCGTCTACGTCGATGTTGAACTCGAATCGGGCGAAGGGACCGGACGTGTGCTCGAACGGCTCCGCCAGCACGACCTCGAGGACGCGGTGGTGATTGTCACAGTGACCGGCGACGGCGAGCGGGTGACGCCGGCGGAGGTCGAGGCCGAGGCGACCGACCAGGGCGCGCTCGTCGCGCGGGTCAACGACCGGCGCGACCACGAGGAGGAGGAGGCAGACACCGATGTCTCCTTTGCCAACCCCGACCGGGCGGTCGAACGCCGAGTGCGGGACCTCGGGCTGAGCTCCGCGGCCCGTGAACTCGACGAACTGGTCCGGACCGGTCGGGTCGCCGACGCCAACGTCGCCGACTCCGTTGAGGAGCGTGTCCGCGAGTTCGCCGAGGACGCCGAACCCGACCTGTTCGAACCCGCCGCCACCGACGGGCCGGCCGGAACGGCCACAGACGGTGCTAACGGGTCTGACAACGGTGGGACAGCCGCAGACGATGCCGATGCCGGTGACGGGCCCACCGCAGACAACAACGGGGGAGCAGGTGAAACGGCCACAGGCGCCAGCCCGGAGAGCGGGGCCGATGACAGTGACGGGCAGATACAGCTGGGTGATTACTCGTGAGATTCGACCGGGTACGGCTCCGGAATTTCAAGTGCTACGGTGCGGTGGACCTGGCTCTGGGTTCGGGCGTAACGGTCATTCACGGGCCAAACGGCAGCGGGAAGTCGACACTGCTGGAGGCGTGTTTTTTCGCGCTCTACGGCGCCTCTGCGCTGTCGAGCACGCTCGATGGGGTGGTGACAACAGGTGAGGAGGAGACCGAGGTCGAGCTCTGGTTCACGCACGCGGGTGACCCCTTCCACATCGAGCGGGAGGTCCGCCGACGGGGTGAGCGCGCACGAACGAGGACGTGCGTACTGGAGACGCCGGACGGGACCGTCGAGGGGGCCGTCGACGTTCGCGAGCGGGTGACAGAGCTACTGCGGATGGACACCGAGGCGTTCGTCAACTGTGCGTACGTCCGGCAGGGCGAGGTGAACAAGCTGATAAACGCCTCGCCGGGCGACCGCCAGGACATGCTCGACGAACTGCTCCAGCTCGGCCGGCTGGAGGAGTACCGCGAGCGGGCGAACGACGCCCGTCTCGGGGTCGAGCGCGTGCTCGACGACAAACAGGGGGCGCTCGGTGAGCTCGACACGCAGATCGAGCACAAAGAGGAGAAAGGGCTCCACGAGCAGCGCAACGAGTACCGGTCGGCCCTCGCCGAGGTGACAGACCAGCGCGAACGGTTCGAGGAGAACCGCGAGGCTGCCCGCGAGACGCTCGACCGTGCCGAGGAAATACTCGCCGAACAGGAGAAACGGCAGGAACAGCTCGGAGAGCTCGAGGCCGACATCGAGGAACTACGCGAGCGCATCCGGGAGACCGAGCGCGAGCGCGAGCGCCTCGCCGACCAGATCGAGGACTGCAAGGAGGCGATAACGGCGGCCCGCGAGCGGTGTGACACGCTGCTCGGGGTGGTCGGTCCGGTTGCCGAGGACGGCTGCTCGCGGGCGGAACGCCGTGAGGCGGCGCGTGCGGAGCTGGAGACGGTTCGCGAGGAGATAGAGTCGCTGACAGAGCGGATACGGGAGCTGAGTGTCGAGAAACAGGAACACGACGGCGAGCGCGAGCAACTGCTCGAGCGGGCAGAGGAGCTCGAGACCGAGGCCACACAGCACCGCGAGGAGGCAGACGAGCTCGAGTCCGAGCTGAGTGAGGACCGGGCAGAGCTGGCCGAGCGGCGCGACGAGCTCGCGGCGATAGACGAGCGGGTCGAGCAGAGGCGCGAGCAGTTCGCGGACGCGCCGGTCGCGTTCGGCGAGGCGGCGGCCCACCGGGAGGAGCTCGCGGAGACACTCACGGACCGCCGGGAGCAGCGCGGCGAGCGGGAGGCGGAGCTGGCGAACGCACGCGAGCGGGTCGCCGAGGCCGAGCGGCTCCGCGAGGCGGGGAACTGTCCGGAGTGTGGCCAGCCCGTCGAAGGGTCGCCACACGTTGCGGCCCTCGCGGAGCGCCGTGAACGGGTCGCCGAACTCGAGGCCGGACTCGAACAGCTGGACGAGGAGATAACGACGCTCGAGACGAGACTCGAACGGGCAGAGCAGCTCCTCAAACACGAGGAGGCCGTCGAGCGACTCGAGCGCGAGCGCGAGACCCTCGCACAGCTGCTCGACGAGCGCGAGCGCGGCATCGAACAGCGGGCCGAGCGTGTCGAGACTCTCCGGGAGGAGGCGACCGAGCGTGCCGCGGCGGCAGCGAACAGGCGCGAGGTGGCGGAGGAGGCGGATGCACAGGCCGATGCGTGTCGCGAGAGGATAGCCGACTGTAACCGGCAGAAAGGTGAGCTCGCCGAGCGGCGCGAGAAGCTGGAGGCGCTGGTAGAGACGCTGGGTGAGCTCTCCGAGCTGGTCGAGCGCCGGGAACGGCTGCGCGAGCGCCGGGAGGAGAGAACGGAGCGAAACGACGAGCGCCGCGAGCGGGTCGCGGAGAGACGCGAGCGGCGCGACGAGCTCCGCGAGGCCGTCGACGAGAACCGCATCGAGCAGGCCCGCGAGAAACGCGCGGAGGCGAGCGAGTATCTCGAGGAGGTCGGGACGAAGCTGGAGGAGCTCGAGGAGAGACGCGATTCGCTGCAGGCAGCTCTCGGCGCCGTCGAGCAGGAGATAGAGACACTCGAGTCGCTGCGCGAGCGTCGGGCGGCGCTCGAGACGAGAGTCGACCAGCTGGTCTCGCTCCACGGCGAGACCGAACAGCTCGAACGGCTGTACGCCGACCTGCGGGCCGAGCTCCGACAGCAGAACGTCGAGACACTCGAGCGGATGCTCAACGAGACGTTCGAGCTGGTGTACCAGAACGACACGTACGCACGACTCGAGCTCGACGGCGAGTACCGGTTGAGCGTCGTCCAGAAGGACAACAGGGAGCTCGACCCACAGCAGCTCTCGGGCGGCGAGCGGGCGCTTTTCAATCTGAGTCTGCGGTGTGCGATCTACCAGCTGCTGGCGGAGGGTATCGAGGGGACTGCCCCGATGCCGCCGTTCATCCTCGACGAGCCGACGGTGTTTCTGGACGCCGGACACGTCTCACAGCTGCTGGAACTGATCGAGGCGATGTACGACCTGGGTGTCGATCAGATTCTGGTCGTCAGCCACGACGAGTCGCTGATCGGCGCGGCTGAGGACCTGGTGACTGTCAGCACCGACACAACGACCAACCGCTCGACTGTCGAGCGTGGCGAGGACCTGGCGCTGATGGCAGACGACTGAGTACGTGACACTGTCTGCAGACGACCGCTCTCAGCGGTGCTCGTCGATGGCAGCGAGCAACTCGGCCAGTTCGGGGCGATCCCAGGTGGAGGAGCCCTCGTGGGTGTAGACAACGGTGGGTTTCTCGCGACAGTCGAGCAACACCGCCATCGGCATCCGGCCGAGAAAGTCACTGAGCGCGCCGAGGACGCCGAACCGGACCGGCTGGCCGTAGTCCTCGCTGACCCGTTTGTCCGGGTCGGCACACAGCGGGTAGGGAAGGTCGTACTCATCCTGCCAGTCCTGGAGACGCTCGGCAGGCTCCGGGACGACGGAGACAACCTCGGTGTTCCGGTCGACGAACTCCTCGTAGCTGGCGGCCATCGCCTGGACCTGGCTGCGGCAGTTCGTGCAGTGGTAGTCACGCTGGAACAGCAACAGGACGAACTCGTGTTCAGCCGCAAGGTCCGCAAACGAGAGCGGGTCCGGTCCCGCGCCGACGTTCGGTAGCTCGAAGGTGGCTGTCTTGCTCACACGCCTTGTTAGGTCGGGAGCCACAAAACACCGGTGTGGTTGTGCGACACGACGGTCCAGCGGGTCACATACTGCTCAACTGGTGGGCGTGAGCGGTTCCTCGATGTCGAGGATGTCGGCGCTTTGCTCCCAGAGTCGCCGCGTGGTCTCGGGGTTGCGGGCCGGTTGTGCCGGGCGGATCTCCCGGCGGCGGGCAAAGTACGAGCCCGTGGTGTCGGCAACCGCAGGAGCAGTTGCGAGATAGATGAGTGTCGCCGCGCCGTCGGTTGTTGTCTCGGCGACCGGGGCAACCGAGAACAGGTCGAACAGACCCGACACCGGACCGGAGAGCGCGCGGCCGAACTCGCTGTCCGGAATGATACCTGGATGGAACGCGTTCGACGTCACCTCGCGGTCGGCCCGGCGGAGTCGCCGCGCGAGTTCGTACGCGAACTGGATGTTCGCGAGTTTCGAGCGACAGTACGCCCGGACCGGTGAGAGTCCGGCGATGTCGAGCAGGCTGTCGAGTTCGAGCGCTCCGAGGCGGTGAGCGACCGAGGAGGTCGTGACGATTCGGCCATCCGCGGAGATGATCTCAAGGAGCGCGGCGGTCAACTGGAAGTGTGCGAGGTGATTGATGTGGAACGCACGGTCGACACCCAACGGTGTCTGTTCGCGGTCTCGAAAGAATCCCCCGGCGTTGTTGCACAGCACGTCGAGGGTTCCGACAGCGTCGCGGACATCCGCCGCGAGTTCCGAGACCGCTCCGGGGTCTGCGAGGTTGGCCCGGAGAAAGCGGGCCTCACCGGCCGTCTGTTCGATCTCGGAGACGGCGCTCTGTCCGGCCGACCGATCGCGGCCGTGGACAAGCACCGTCGCGCCGAGGCGGCCGAGCGCGAGCGCCGCTGCCCGCCCGATGCCGTTCGTTGACCCGGTCACCAGCACCGTTTTTCCGGAGAGGTCGACCCCAGACAGGCCCGCCTGTTGCTCCGGAAGTTGCGAATCGGCCATACGCAGATGTCCCTGGGGAGTGTTATGGCGGTGTCGGTTTCGGCCGGGACCCCCTTCGGAAGATAAAAAACCCCCGAGAGGCAATCCACGTGTATGAACACACCAACCGATGTCAGTTCCTACGTCCGGGTGCTCAAACTCGCGAGCACACCCTCGTGGGAGGAGTTCAGCCAGGTTGCCAAGATCGCCGGTATCGGCATCCTCCTGGTCGGGTTCATCGGCTTTTTCATGTTCGTGGTCATGTCCTTTGTGCCCGGTGGCCCGGGTATCTCCGACCGGACTGCGACGCTGCTGTTGGGGTGATCACGGTGGGTATCTACGCCGTGAAGACGACCGCGAGTCAGGAGCAGACCGTCGCAGACATGATAATGACCCGTGAGGAACAGTCGGTCCACGCGGCGCTCGCGCCGGACTCGGTGACCTCCTATGTCATGGTGGAGGCCGAGGATAGCGCGGTGTTCGACCGGATCCTCGACGAGATCCCCCACGCCCGCGGTGTCGTCGAGGGACAGACCTCGATGTCCGAGGTCGAACACTTCCTCTCGCCGACCCCCGACGTCGAGGGGATTGCCGAGAGCGATATCGTCGAACTCATCGCCGGCCCGTTCAAGGGAGAGAAGGCACAGGTCCAGCGCATCGACGAGGGCAAAGACCAGGTGACCGTCGAACTGTACGAGGCGACAGTCCCGATTCCCGTGACGGTGCGTGGCGACCAGATCCGCGTGCTCGACTCCGACGAACGGTAGTTCCCGCCCTGTTCTGGGTGCCCGTCTCCAACCGCTGTCTGTTCACACGACACACCAGCACCGCCTGTCGCCCGTTCCGGAGCACACGGTCGTCGCCATCTCTTTGTCGAGACTGTCCGACACGATGGTCATGGACACCCGACCGACAGGAAAAACAGCACGACGACCGCCGTGAGTACACGGAGCAGCGAGAACAGTTCCGCGCTGTCACCGGGGTGTTTCATCGCAGCTAGGTCAGGAGGTGTCGAGAAATCGCTCGCCGAGGTACGCGCCGAGCAGCGCAGCGAGCAGTCCGGCCAGCCCGTAGGCCACCGCCAGCGGGATGCCGACAACGAGCACCGTCAGGAGGAGGTTGTCGAGGACGAACCCGACGACCACGATGAGAAACGCCGCAATCGCCGGTTCGACGAGGGTGTTCCCGGGACTCCCCCATGCAGTGAGGAGTCCGACCAGAAAGTACGCCGGCAGTCCGGTGAAGATACTGATCTCGATGACCCACCCGACTGCTTGCAGTGTCACTCCGACCGCGAGTGCGACCAGCACCCACTCGACGCTGAACCCCGATTCGTCACGTGTTGTTGCCATCTCTACCCCCACCTACGCGCCGCAGGGTCATCAACTATTTGCCAGTCGAACGATACTGTGGATCGCCCACGACGGGCAGGCGCTCTGCCCCGCCGTGAGTCGGGCGTGTTCGAGCCGAGGTGTGCCGACGTCCGGGGACTCCGCCGCGCGCGGCAGACGTCGCAGGTGTTTTTATCCGCGGGGCCGGAACGTAGAGAACATGGGACAGTCCGAACTGGGACAGTACACGGAGGGGCGGCCGGTAACCGCGGAGGCGCAGGCAGTGGCTGGCACCGGTGAGCGTGAGTCCGTCACCGGCGAGCGGTTCCCGACTGTCGAGGAGACTGTCGACGTTGCCGTGATGCAGGTTGACTACACCGTCGAGGGCCGCGGTGACGACGAGTACCCCGTTGTGCACGTCTTCGGCCGGACCGCCGACGGCGACCCTGTCCACGCACGCGTTCTGGAGTTCAAACCGTACTTCTACGCCCCGGTCGAGGAGGCAACCGAACAGCGACTCCGCCAGTACGACCGCATCACCGGTTGGGAGCAAACCGACGAGAGCGGCGACCCATACGAGTCAATTCGGGGTGAGCGTCTGGTGAAGATCTTCGGTCAGACACCCCGCGATGTCGGGCAGCTTCGTGATGAGTTCGACCACTTCGAGGCCGATATCCGAGGGGGTCGACCCGCCGAGGGAACTCACCGACTACACCCCGATACAGGCCCGGGAGGACACCGAGCAAAACACCGACAGGGGGGATATCGACCTGGACACCGACATCCGGGTGTTCGACACCGAGGCGGCGATGCTCGACGCGTTCATCGGCTACATCGAGCGAACCGACCCGGATGTCGCCACCGGTTGGAACTTCACCGACTTCGACGCGCCGTACCTGCTGGACCGACTGGAGGAACTGAACCCCGACACCGGTCACAGTCTCGGTATCGACCGTCTCTCGCGTGTCGACGAGGTCTGGCGGAGCGACTGGCAGGGACCGAACGTCAAAGGGCGGGTGATGTTCGACCTGCTGTACGCCTACCAGCGCACGAAGTTCACCGAACTGGACTCGTACCGACTCGAGGATGTCGGCCAGCGCGAACTCGGCATCGGAAAGGAGCGCTACGCCGGCGACATCGGCGACCTCTGGGAGGAAAACCCCGAACGACTACTCGAGTACAACCTCCGGGACGTTGAACTCTGTGTCGAACTCGACGAGGAACAGAGTATCATCCCCTTCTGGAACGAGGTCCGCCAGTTCGTCGGCTGTAAACTCGAGGACGCGACCACCCCGGGCGACGCTGTCGACATGTACGTCCTCCACAAGCTACACGACGAGTTCGCGCTCCCCTCGAAAGGTCGACAGGCCAGCGAGGACTACGAGGGCGGTGCCGTCTTCGACCCTATCACCGGCGTGCGCGAAAATGTCAGCGTTTTAGATCTTAAATCCTTATATCCCATGTGCATGGTGACAATTAACGCCTCACCGGAGACGAAGGTCAACCCCGAGACCTACGACGGTGAGACATACACAGCCCCGAACGGGACCCAGTTTCGAAAGGAGCCAGACGGCGCGATACGGGAGATGGTCGACGAGCTGTTGACCGAGCGCGAGGATAAAAAGTCCCTCCGCAGTGACCACGACCCGGACAGCCCCGAGTACGAGCAGTACGACCGCCAGCAGCAGGCTGTCAAGGTGATAATGAACTGTTTCACGTCGGACACCGAGGTGCTGACACCCGACGGGGTACGGAACATCCGCGACCTGGAGGTGGGGGATACTGTCTACTCGCTGGACCCGGACACGATGGAGATGGAGCGAAAACCCGTTGTCGAGACGCAGGCCTACCCCGGGTACAGCGGCGAACTGGTGGACATCCAGACCAGCGAGATAGACTTCCGTGTGACACCCAACCACCGGATGCTCGTCCGGAACGCGGACACGAACGGTGTCAGCGAGGACGAATGGGAGTTCGTTGAGGCCGGAGCACTGGAGGACTCCTGTCACTACGAGATGCCCCACGACTGGGGGTTCGAGCACGGTGACCCCGTCGAGCAGGTCGACCTCACACGACTGCTCGATTGTGAGCACGAGGTGTGGGTTCGGCCCTCTGTACACGGACACACGTTCACGGCGGAGCTGGGGTGGGAACCACCGACGAGACGCAGAGGCGACCCCGGAGTCGAGGGATACGTGTTCACGCCCGAGCAGTTCGAGAGACACCGGGCGTACATCGAGTCGGTGTGTGAGCAAAGTTACGTCCACAGCGAGGCAAACTGCGCGTGGATTCCACGGACCTACAACGGCGACGACTTCGGTGAACTGTTGGCCTGGTACATTACCGAAGGGAACGTGTACACCTCGGAGTCGGAGCAGTTCGGAGCGAACGTCCGCGGGCCGGCGACCACTGTCGAGATTGCCCAGGAGGCCGCGGTACCTGACGGCGGCAGAGGCGAGTCCACCCGCATCGGTCACCTGCTCGACCGGATGGGGTTCGATTACCACGTGAACGACCGGAGCTATCAGGTCACCTCGCGACTGCTCGGCGAGTACCTCCGCGATGCCTGTGGCGGGACGAGCCGCGAGAGGCGGATTCCGGAGTTCGTCTTCGACGCGAGCGAGGAGCAGAAACAGGCGTTTCTCGACACACTCATCGCCGGAGACGGCGACCGCCAGGCAAAGTCGTGGCGGTTCAGCACGTCGAGCAAACGTCTGCGCGACGACGTGTTGCGCCTCTGTACCCATCTCGGTCTGACCGCGAACTACAGCCGCGACAGCGGTTGCTGGCGAATCTACTGCGCAGAGACCGGGACGAACTCGTTCCGGATGCACCGGAGCGGTTCACAGAGTACAGCCGATGACGGTGTCTACTGCGTGACAGTCGAGGACAACCACACACTGGTCGCCGGCCGGAACGGCAGGTTCCAGGCGGTCGGTCAGTCTCTCTACGGCGTTCTCGGGTGGGACCGGTTCCGCCTCTACGACCGGCAGATGGGGGGAGCAGTAACCGCCACCGGCAGGGAGGTGATAGAGTTTACCGAGGATATCACGAACGAACTTGGCAAAGATGTGATATACGGAGACAGTGTGACCGGAGAGCGTCCAGTCGTCGTCCGCGACCCCGATGGGACGGTCCGGATCTGCCCGATAGAGGCACTGTACCGGCGTGCGACACAGTCTCCGGCACAGGACACCGTGATCACCGTCGACGGCAGGCCTGTCACCGGTGTCGAACCGTCGAAGGAGTACGCAACACTGGATGGTTGGGATGCGTTATCCGTGGACGATGACGGGCAGTCCGAGTGGAGTCCGATCGACCAGGTTGTCCGCCACGAAACCGACAAACCAGTTGTCAAGCTACAGCACAAGCTCGGCGAGTCGGTCACGACACGGGACCACTCCTACGTCGTCGAGAGCGAGGGTGAACTGGTCGAGACACCCCCGGACGAGGTCGAGTCACCGCTTCGTGTTCCAGGTCTGCCCGAAACCGACGAGATAGAGACAATCGACGTGTACGAGGTGTTGAACGGGTACACACGCACGTACGAGGACGGTCGGGGCTCCGGCGGAGTCACGACGAAAACCAAACGCGTCTGCGCGGACGACGAGGCTGTCTGGTTCGGTCACGAGCACCACCGCGGACTGGACAAGACCGTCGAGGTCCAGCGGTACATCGACCTCGACAGCGAGGACGGCGAAGCGTTGCTTCGTCTCCTGGGTGCGTACGTTCCCGAGGGGAGTGCTTCGACCATCGAGACGACCGACAGCCGATTCGGCGCGAGTATCGCCGAGTCGAGACGGAGCTGGCTCGAACAGCTCCAGGACGATTACCACCGGTTGTTCGAGAACACGACCGTGAGTATCGTGGCGAGTGACACGCGCGGCGAGCGAACAATCGAGCATCCGGCAGACGACAGCGGGACTGCTCTCACCTACGACGACCGGACGCTCGAGCTCCAGATGATGAGCGAACTCGCCGCGGTGTTTTTCAGGGAGTTCGCCGGACAGGGCTCCCGTGGAAAGAGAATCCCTTCGTTCGTGTTCCATCTGCCGGCAGAGAAACAGGAGCTGTTCGTCCAGATGCTCGTCGAGGGAGACGGGTCGCGGGAGTTCCCGCGATACTCGGCGGAGTATGCCGAGCGAAACTTCGACTTCGAGACGACGAGCCGAGAGCTGGCGGGTGGGCTCTCGGTACTGCTCACACAGCGTGGAACGAAACACTCGCTAAACTATCGACAGGAGAAAGATTCCTACACGGTCCGGACCTGTGATTACGACCGCTCGGGCCGTGACCCTGTCCTCACGGAGGTAGCACACGATGGCTACGTCTACGACCTGAGCGTTCGAGAGAACGAGAACTTCGTGGACGCAGTCGGTGGAATCGTCCTCCACAACACCGATTCTGTCATGGTAAGTATGGGTTCGGACGTCGAGAAGGCGGAGTCGATAGAGCGTTCGTTCGAGATAGAGGAGCGGATAAACGAGGCCTACGACGAGTTCGCCGCCGAGGAGTTGAACGCGGCGGAGCACCGCTTCCAGATCGAGTTCGAGAAGCTCTACCGGCGGTTCTTCCAGGCGGGCAAAAAGAAACGTTACGCCGGCCACATCGTCTGGAAGGAGGGGAAAGACGTCGACAACATCGATATCACGGGATTCGAGTACAAGCGCTCGGATATCGCGCCGGTCACGAAGGAGGTCCAACTCGAGGTGATCGAGCGCATCGTCACCGGTGCGGACGTACAGGAGATAAAGGAGTACGTCACGGATGTTATCGAGGGGTTCCAGACGGGCGAGAACGACCCGGAGGAGATCGGCATTCCGGGCGGTATCGGCAAGCGGTTGGACAACTACGACACGGACACCGCACAGGTCCGGGGCGCGAAGTACGCGAACCGGGTGCTGGGGACGAACTTCCAGCGCGGGTCGAAACCGAAACGATTGTACATCGACCGCGTCCACGCGGGCTTTTTCCGTCGCGTCGAGTCGGAGAACCCGGAGCTGCGAGAGGACCCTGTCTACCAGGAGTTCAAGCGCGACCCGGACGTCATCTGCTTCGAGTACGCCGACCAGCTCCCCGAGGAGTTCGAGATAGACTGGGACAAGATGCTGGACAAGACGCTGAAAGGGCCCATCGAGCGCATCCTGGAGGCGCTGGATATCTCCTGGGAGGAGGTGAAATCCGGCCAGGAACAGACCGGTCTCGGCGAGTTCATGTGACCGGTGCCGGAGGGCACCGAAACGAACACGGGTGCCCGGACAGGAGACAGGGGCACCGACACGGACACGGGTGCCCGGACGAGAGAGGTGGTATGGACGTCGCCTCGCTGACCCACCCCGTCGAGTACAGACACGGTGTGCCACTGCCGGCGTTCGCGTGGCTGGCCGCGCGGGCCTACCTCGACCGGACCGACGCCACACGCGAGAGTCTCGCCGCCGTCGCGGTCAAGAACTACCGGAACGCCCTCGACAACCCCGACGCACAGTTCCAGACGGCGGTCGACATCGAGACAGTGCTGTCCAGCCCGGTCGTCGCGGACCCGCTCCGGCTGTACGACTACTGTCCGGTCACGGACGGCGCCGCGGCGCTGCTGTTCTGTCCGGTCGAGCGCGCACGGGACCACCACGAGCAGGTCGTCCGGGTCGCGGGTGTCGGCGGGGCGACCGACACGCACGTCGTCCACGAGCGGCCGGACCTGACCTGGATGGGAGCTGTCGAGGGGAGCGGTGAGCGAGCCTAAGGCTCGCGGCCACCCACTCGACGCGACCGGTATCGCACAGGCCGTCGAAATCTACCAGCAACTGCGAGGCGAGGCCGGCCCCCAGCAGATCGCGGCCGAGCGCGGCCTCACCTGCAACGTCGGCGGCTTCGGCAACTGTGTCACCACCACGCTGCTGGAGGTGGTCGAATGAGCGACGACCCCGACGCCGGCGAGGGGAGCGCTGTGGACAGCAGCGAGCGTGTCGAGACGAGTGGCGGGCAGCGTGACACGGCCGATGGAGCCTTTCTCGCCGGCCGGTGTGGGTGTGGGCACATCACCTACCCGCCCCATCCGGTCTGTCCGGAGTGTGGCGACGCGCAGGCGGAGACAGTCGACCTCTCGGAGCGGGAGGGTGAAGTGCTCACGTGGACGAGAGCCACGACGACGCCGCCGGGGGTGCGTGAACCGAACACGCTCGCTATCGTCGCCTTCGAGGTCGACGGCCAGCAGGTCCGCGCGCTCGGCGGAACCACCGGCGATGTCGAGATTGGCGACCGGATGCGACCCGTCTCCGTCGAGCAGTTGCGCGACCCAGACGTGTGCGTGCGAGCGCGGGAGAGCCAGCGATGGGACGGCGTCAGGTTCGAACCGTGACGGGTGAACATCCTGAGCGGATGTGCGTCCGTCAGGTGTGGAGTTGCCGGCGTGTGTCCGGGCTGCTCGTCGCGCTCCTCGCGGCCCTCTGCCCCTGTGTTCGTGGCTCGTGTGAACCTCTCTCCAAGGATATTGCCCCATTCGTTCTATCCACCCGGACGTGACTGCGATCAATCCGTTCGTCTGGACTATCTCTTGCTGCCGAAGCACTCTCACAGGGCATGATGCGGTGATTCCAGAAACTCAACTGGTCCCTCTGATCTCGGTTGGGAAGTACCGATTCTCAACACTCTGTTGTAATATCAACTACTATTAATTTTTCGAATCCTATTCTGACTCATCAGCAGCATCAGAAGGAAGACTCCCATCTTCATCCATTGATCGGAATGCACGTTCTATGACTTCAATCAGTCTACCACTATTTGGGTCACGGTTCAAACTAGCGGTATATCTTGCGGCAATAGATCCGTTTTTCCACCTAGCTCGCAGCATTTTGGCCGGTACTTGAGTGCTTCCTCCTCTTCCTTCTGATTCAAATTCGCGGTACGGCTCACTTTCTCTCCAGGTAGCCCAGGTCTCACGCACTTTATTCCCGTCTCCGATTACTGAGACGGCTTTCTGATTTTTTATCCAGTTCACAATTTGCTCAGCGTTTGCCGGTGTGTCCGGCGACAGGACAATCATGTCGGCATCACTCATAACGGACGCCCTGTTTATCTCGGAAGGGAACTGCAAATTAATATTCTCGCTAATATATACGGGTCGATCTTCAACATAATCATACTCAGGATTTCCACTTGAGTTTGAACCAGAGATGTCGTCCATACATCCTGACAATCCACAGGCTGAAATACCTGCTAAGACTGTCACTGTCTGTCTACGAGTTAAGTCCATATGATGAGGTCTTCCTATGTGGTAATAAACCTTTTTAGTAAATCGTTACAGAGTTTCTCACATACTGCTGTGTTGAATAGACAGACGGCGATGGGATTGACCGTCAAAATCAGTATAGACGAAGCCGAGGAGGCCGGATATTAGAAGTACATGGATATCGCCCACAGGAGACAGAGTCACACATTCACGGGAGACAGAGGGCCGCGAGAAGCGCGACGAATGTCGCGCGACGAGCGGCCCGGAC
>UEZF01000038.1_pt1 | contig 21529 bp, 21 predicted proteins | sample 1903571 | NCBI WGS metagenome assembly UEZF01 (sample SAMEA4776352, study PRJEB27445) | saltern metagenome | biome: Hypersaline environment; feature: solar saltern; material: Pellet | place: Spain | collected 2014-08 | depth 0 m | reverse complement strand
ATGCAGCCGTTCGGGGTTCGGTGTGTTTCTTGTTGCCATACACTATCTTCGGTCTCCCTACGGTTAAGCCTTTACTCGGTCGGTAGTAAATCGTTCTTGACGGTCGAGGGCCGCTGGTGCGACCGGGCCCGGGGGCGGTGAGACACAACCAGCCCGACAGCGTCAGCGTCGGGGACGCCGGGGGTGGAGAGACTCAAAAAAGGTCAGCGGTCGAGTTCGTCGTCGCCGGCGCGGACGCGTTCGACCTCTGCGGGGGAGAGAACGGCCATGTCACCGGGGATGGTGCGCGCGAGGGCGGCGGTTGCCACGCCCTGTTCGAGCGCCTCGGGAACGGTGCCGCCCTGGAGTCGACTGGCGAGGTAGCCGCCGACGAGGGCGTCACCGGAGCCGACAGGGTCGACAGTGTCGGTCTCGAAGGCGGGCTGTTCGTGGATATCCTCCTCGAGCGCGAGCGCGCCGTCCACGCCCCGTGTGACGACGACCGTCTCGAACCCGTGCCGGGCCGTGAGTGCACGCGCTATCTCTCCGGCGTCACCCTCACACCCGAGCACCGTCCGGGCATCGGAGACGGAGATGAACAGGCTGTCGACGACCGGGAACAGCGCGGTCAGTTCCTCGCGGGCCTCGGCCGGCGACCAGAGCTTCGACCGGTAGTTCAGGTCGAACGCCGTCCGGACGCCAGCCTCGCGGGCCCGGGAGAGCAGTTGCCCGGTCGTGTCCGCGAGCCGGTCCGACAGGGCGGGTGTGATACCGGATGTGAACAGGCAGGACGCGTCCGTGACCGGTTCGGTCGGCAGTTCTGCCGGTGTCACCTCCCGGATTGGGGTGCCGGTCCGGTCGTAGTGGACGGTCCCGCCGCGGGGGCGGCTACCGGGCTCGAAGTAGTAGGTCCCGACACGGCCGTCGGTGGTCCAAGTGACGTGTGGTGTGACACCCTCACCCCGGACGGCGTGGGCGATTCGCTTCCCGAGCGGGGTCTCCGGCAGCGCCGACAGCCACGCGGCGTCGAGTCCGAGCGCGGCCGCCGCGACAGCGACGTTGCTCTCGGCACCACCGACGTGGACATCAAGCCGGTCGACCCGCGAGAGTCGCTCCCTTACCGGTGACAGGCGCAGCATCGTCTCGCCGGCGGTCACGAGCGTCATTCGAACAGTGTCTCCCCCTCGACGAGGTGGTCGGCGAGCACGTCCCGGTCGAGTGTCAGCCCCAGGCCCGGTCGCTCGGGTATCTCGATCCGTCCGTCCTCGATGACCGACTCCTCGACCAGCTCACCCCACCAGTCGAGTTCGTATGAGTGATACTCGACGGCGAGTTGGTTCGGGATCGCCGCGGCGACCTGTGCACTCGCCATCGTACCGATCGGTGAGGAGACGTTGTGCATCGCCACCGGGACGTGCTGTCGGTCCGCGATACCGGCTATCTTTCGCGTTTCACGCATCCCGCCGACCTTCGGGAGGTCCGGTGCGATTATATCGACGGCCCCGTCGGCGAGACGACGGTGTTCGGTCGCCCGGTACCGGTTCTCGCCGGTGGCGATGGGTGTCGTCGTCGACCGGGTCACCCGTTCCTGCACCTCGAGGTTCGCGGGCGGAACGGGGTCCTCGAGCCACCAGACATCGTACGGTTCGACCGCCTCGGCGAGCCGCTCCGCGGAGTTGCCCGCAAACGACCAGTGACAGTCGAACGCCACGTCCGCCCGGTCGCCGACCCGCTCTGTTACCCGCTCGACGACCGCTACCATCTCCCGTATCTCCGGCGGCCGCAGATGGCGGTTCGCGGGGTCCATCGCGTGCTCTGATGGCACGTCGAGGTCGAACTTCAGGCCGTCGTACCCCAGTTCGGTGACGACCCGGTCTGCCTCCTCGGCACACGCCTCGGGGTCTGCCTCGGCCTCCGTGTGACAGTCACAGTACACCCGGGCCGTATCGCGGTACTTCCCGCCCAGCAACTGGTAGGCCGGCATGTCGAGCAACTTGCCCGCGAGGTCATGCAGCGCCACCTCGATACCCGAGATGGCGGTGACGGTCACCCCCTCGATGGAACCCTCGCCCGACATCTTCTGGACGAGATGCTCGTACAGGCGGTCGATGTCGAGCGGGTTCTCGCCGACTAGGAACGGAACCATCCGCTCTATCAGTTCGGGGACGCCCGCACCCCAGTAAGCCTCGCCGGTCCCGGCGACACCCGCGTCGGTGTACACCCTGACGAGCGTCCAGGGAAAGGTTCCGTCGACCATCACCGTCTGGACGTCGGTTATCTCGATATCGCGCGCCCCACGACTGTTCTCCAGCCCCATCGTCTCCCGGGAGAGATCCCGTCTGGTGTACGTGTCGTTCGGGTCGCGCAGCGACCGGTACTCTCTGGCCATACCCGTTTCAACGAGTGAGCGAACTTAAACGAGTGGATTTACTCGGAGACCGATGAATATTTTTCGGCAGACACACAACACAAGCTATGAAGGCTATCGGTGTCGAGCCGGGGGGGTCGGACCCGCGGTTGCTCGAGATGCCGCGACCCGACCCGAAACCGGGGGAAGCGCTGGTGCGGACACTCCGGGTCGGTGTCGACGGCACCGACCACGAGGTGATCGCGGGCAGTCACGGCGGTCCACCGCCGGGTGAGGACGTGCTCGTGCTGGGACACGAGGCTGTCGGTGTCGTGGAGGAGCCAAACGGCACCGGGTTCGACCACGGTGACGTGGTGACACCGACGGTCCGCCGGCCGCCCGCGGCCGGGTCGAACGAGTACTTCGAGCGCGACGAGGCCGACATGGCACCGCCGGGGGCGACTGTCGAGCGCGGTATCGACGGCGCACACGGGTTCATGAGCGAGTTCTTCACCAGTCCGGCCAGCACACTTGTCTCCCTGCCGGAGACTCTCGCTCAGTGGGGGTTTCTGGTCGAACCGATGAGCATCTCCGAAAAAGCTCTGGAGCTTGCCCGCGCCTCTCGGTCGCCGTTCACCTGGGAGCCCGAGACCGCGCTGGTGCTCGGAAAGGGCTCGCTCGGGCTGCTGACGGTGGCGATGCTCACCGGACGGTTCGAGGTCTACTGTGTCGGTCGCACCGACCGCCCACATCCGAGTATCGACATCATCGAGCGGCTGGGCGCGACGTACATCAACTCCCGAGAGACAGCCGTTTCGGCTGTGCCCGAGGTGCACGAGCCGGCGGACCTGGTCTACGAGGCGACCGGCCACGCAAAGCACGTCTTCGAGAGTGTCGAGGCGCTCGCACCGAACGGTGTGGCCGCGCTGCTGGGTCTGCCCGACTCCTGGACGTTCGAGGTGGACGGCGGCCGGTTCCACGAGCAACTCGTGCTGTCGAACCGGGCACTGGTCGGCAGTGTCAACTCCGGGCCACGACACTTCCGGGCCGCGGTCGACCGTCTCGGGTCGTTTCCGGGGTGGTTTCTCGAATCATACGTCAGCCGAATCGCCGACCTCGACTCGTTCGGTGCGGCGTTCGAAACCGACGGGCCGATAATAAAGACCGCCGTCCAGTTCGATACAGTATGACCGAGGACCTCCCAGAGCAGTTCGAACTGCTGGACGACCGGTTCGACTTCGGCGAGTACGAGATCGCGGCCTATCTCGCGGTCCTGCAGTACGGCCGACTCACCGCGAGTGAACTCGCCGACGAGACGGAGATTCCACAGCCACGCGTCTACGACACGGTGCGGAGTCTCGCCGACCGGGGGTTCGTCGAACTGCGCGACTCGCGACCGATGGAGGTGCTCGCGGTCGACCCCTCGGAGTCGTTCGACGGCGTCCAGACGACACTCGAGGAGCTGGTCACCGGGCTCGAACAGCAGTTCACCGCCCCCTCTCGCGCGAGCGAGGCCGTCTCGCTGGTCAGCTCCCGGCGGACGATCGTCCGGTACTTCCGCGATGTCATCTCGTCTGCCGAGTACGAACTACTCGTCTCTCTGACACCGCCTCTGCTCGACCGGTTCGAGGACGACCTCGCCGACCGGTCGAGTGCGGGTGTCACGACCGAACTGCTCCTGTCGCCGGCGGCGGACGCACCCGACCCCGACGTGTACGACTACCCACGCGTCGCCACAACCACCCGGACGCGGCGTGGTGTGACGACGCCGCTCGTTGCTGTCGCGGACGGCAGTTACTCGGTGTACACCGGCCGGCGCGCGCTCAGTTCGACGGGCGACCAGTACGCTGTTATCTTCGACCGGTCAGAGCTGGGTTTCCTGATCTCCGGGTTCCTGAACACGGTTGTCTGGCCCTCCTCGACGACGGTCGCCGGGCAGACGAGCAACGACCCGTTCCCCCGTCGGTACGCGACAGTCCGCCGCTGTGTGCGTGAGCTCGGTGCCGTCTCGGGGCCGCTCTACGCCACGGTCGACGGCCGCGATATCGAGACCGGAGACGCCCTGACTGTCGCCGGCGAGATCGTCGACACGGCGCTGGGGACGAGCGGCGAGACCGCCGCTCTCACCCTCGACACCGGTGACCGACGGGTCGATATCGGCGGTCAAGCGGCCGCACTCGAGGATATCGAGGCCCACGAACTCGCCGTCGGACGGGACTCCCCACCCGACCTGTGAGAGACCGCGGCGCGCCATCGACCTGTACCGCCCGCGAGGCTCCCCGTTCCCGTGTGTGAGCACTCCCCGACTGTTCCGTATGTCGGCTGTCTCCGCCAGGCGGTTCGATGTCGTTTTGCTCCCGCGGGCCGAAGACAGCGTGTGAGCGAGGGGAGCCCACTCGACGATATCGTGGTTACACAGACCGCACGGGAGAAAAGCGACCGGTATCTCACCCCGGCACAGCTGCGGACGGCTCTCAGGCAGGGGTCCGGCTACGTCTGCCGGAAAACGTCGCCGGCCCACGAGGGGCTGTACGACGACTCGAAGTTCATCCTCCGCGGGATCTTCTCGGGGACCGACCTCGACATCGTGTTCACGGTCGAATCCGACCGCGTCGTCGTCGTCACGCAGATGTCACAGCACAGCCAGAGCCTGCGGGGGCGCTTCTACGAACGGGTCGGGACGACTGCCGCCGACGCGGTGGCGAGACTCTCCGGCTGATACTGTCGGCTGTAACTTCGTGGAATGATTCTGCACCCCAGGGTGCCGAAATATGCCACTGGCTTCAGCCGACAGCACGACAGACACTGCAGGGAGTCGCGTGTGTCTGTGAACAGAACGGAAAGAGAGGAGAGGCGAGCACCTAACTGTACCGGCAGGCGTAGATGAGGTATGGATGTCTCCGAGATACTCGACGACATCGACGACATCGGTCCGGACGAGTTCGGGGACGCGACCGAACTCGATCTGGACGATTTCGAGGCGTTCGACGGTCTAAACGAGGTCCTGCGGGCCGAACTCGAGAACGTCGAGGACTCCGGTGAGGTCGTCCAGCAGGAACTCGGGGAGATTGCGGACCCGGAGGAGATTGTGCAGGACGAACCCGTCGAGTTCGACGACCCGGACGAGATTGTGGCGGGCGGACCGGACGAGATCCCGGACGACCCGGCCGAGTTCGAGCGTCCGGACGAACCCGGACAGGGCGGGTCTGTGGGGTTCGAGGAACTGGACGAGATCGTGCAGGAGGAACTCGCGGAGTTCGAGAGCCTGGAGGAGATACTGGAGGCGGAACACGCGAGCGGAGACGACACAGCCATCGACGAGTGACGGCCACCGGTTCGTGGGGCAGCTATCACCCGGGAGCACCCGTCTGTGGTCGAGTCGGGCCCGAACGGCGAACGAAACGCAATAGTCCTCGCGCTCGAAAGGGCTGTATGCGCGACGCACTCGTGATTGGTGGCGGGGTGGCAGGACTCCAGGCCGCCGTGTTCACCGCGAAGGCCGGACTCAACACACTCGTCCTGAGCGGCGGCGAACCGCTGGTGTGCAGCACCGACAAGATACAGAACCTCGTGACACGCGAGCGACTCGCCGGCGAGGACCTCGTCGAGACCGGGCGGGAACGGGTCCGGGCGTTCGACGGCGAGATACGGGAGGAAACCGTGACCGCCCTCACCAGGGAGGGCTCGCCGGGGCCGCTCACGGCCACGACGGAGTCGGACACGACCCACACCGGCGAGGCTGTCGTCGTCGCAACGGCGAGCGGTCTCGACTTTCTCGACCCGCTCGAGGAGGAACTCGCGTTCACCGACGGCCGGGAGGGGCAGTTCACGATGGAGCGACACGTCGAGACCGACGAGGCGAACCGGGCGACAGAGAACGTCTACGTCGCCGGACTGGCCAACACCTGGGAGTACCAGACGGCAGTCGCGATCGGCGACGGCGCGAAGGCGGGTGTCAACCTCGTCAGCGACCGCCGCGACGAGGCACACGTCGACCACGACTGGTGAGTGAATCGCGCGCCTGTCTGTGGACTCGCGTACGCTGTGGTGTCTGTGTACTGGCGCGTCGGTTGTCCGGCACTGTCTCGACTCTAGTCGCGCAGACAACTCCACACGTTACTGTTGTTGTATTACCGGGACACCAGCACAGTGAACGGGCAAACGCACAAAAGCAAGAGGGACGAACCCTCACACATGAAACCGCTCGCTGTCGTCGGCCCCTCCGACGCGGAGACGGCGGCGCTCGTCGAACGACTCGCGGAGCGACTCGGCGACCGCGGCCGCGTCGGAACAGTCACGCGCACCGCTGCTAACCCTGGGGGAGACAGCACATCCCACCGGTCAGGGGCGGTCACACAGAGCTACCACGTCGGGGACGATGCGTGGCGGGCGAGGGGTGATTCGTCACTCTCACCCGGTGACGCGCTCGACAGACTTGCCTCGTCGTGTGACTACGCGCTCGTCCGGGGGTGGGACGACACCCGGCTCCCCACGGTCGTGCTCGGTGAACCCGGTGCGAGTGAGGATACGAGCGGGGAGATTCTCCAGCGTGCGCCGACCGCGGACGAGATTGACCTGTCGGCCCTGCTGGAGTCACTCAAGAGCGTCGAGCCACACGAGACACTGGAATCGCTCGTCGAGCGGGTGAAGGCCTCACCTCGGTCGGACCGTGCGGGGGCAATCGCGACGTTCACCGGGCGCGTTCGGGCGAGAGACGGTCCCGACGACGACCTGACCGAGTACCTGGAGTTCGAGAGGTACGACGGGGTCGCCGACGAGCGGATGGCACAGTTGCGCGAGGAACTGGAGACCCGCGACGGTGTCCACGAGGTGCGACTCCACCACCGCACAGGTGTCGTCGAGGCCGAGGAGGATATCGTCTTCGTGGTCGTGCTCGCGGGCCACCGCCCCGAGGCGTTCCGGACCGTCGAGGACGGTATCGACCGACTCAAAGAGGAGGTGCCACTGTTCAAAAAGGAGATCACCGTGAGCGGCGAGTTCTGGGCTCACGAACACTGACCCCGCTATCGCGTTTGAACCCGGGTCGCCACAACCCGGCGGGGACACACCGGACAGCAGGTTCTACTGGCGGCGAAAATCCGGACGGATTGTCGTCCGGCAGTATCAGTCCTGCGGGTGTGGCAGTTCGCGGTCGATATACGCCTCGTTCGGCACCCACTCGCCGCCCTCCTGCACGAGGTACCCCCCGTAGTAGGGCACCCGCTTTGCCACCGTCTCCGCGAACGTCTCGCGGATCTCCGCGCGACGCATCGACCCCATCGACCGGTGGTCGTCGTGACGGTTCAGACAGCCCTTGAACTTTCCGTCGTGGGTAACACGGACACGGTGGCAGTTCGCACAGAACTCCGCGTTCTCGACCGGGTCGACAATTTCGACGAGTCCCTCCGGGCCGCCAGCCCCGTCGACCGCTCCGCTCCCCGCCGAACAGTCCTCTCGTCGCTTTCTATCTTCTTCAAAAGAGTCGGGATTTGTCGGCGAATCGTGTTCTTCGGGGGAACCGCTGTCGTCCGGTCGGTTGTCTCCGTCGGAGGAGTCCTCGTGTTGCGGTCTGACGAAGTACCGGGTCCGGTGGTGCATATCGCGGCGCTCGATGCGGTCGGCGCGGTCCGCGAGCCAGTCGTGGACCCGGTCGATGTCGATCGCCCACCCGGGGTGGCCGGCGATCTCGGGCATGTACTCGATGAGCTGGAGGCGAAGCCCCTCGCTCTCGGCGACGTGGTCGACCATCTCGGGGACGTAGCCGGCGGTCGGTTCGAACACCACCATGTTCAGTTTGACCGGTGTCAGCCCGGCGTCGACGGCCGCCTCGACACCCTCCAGCACGCGGTCGTACGCGCCGCTTTTCGTCAACTCCGCGAACGCCTCCCTGTCGAGTGCGTCCTGTGAGATGTTGACACGGTCGAGCCCCGCCGCCACCAGGTCGGCCGCTCGCCCGGGGAGGAACGTCCCGTTCGTCGTCATCGACACCTCCATCCCGTCGGGCGTGCGCGCGATTATCTCCTCAAGATCGGCCCTGAGCATCGGCTCCCCACCGGTGAACTTCACCGTCTCGACCCCGAACTCCGCGACCACCTCCAGAGTCCGGACCACCTCGTCCGCGGTCATCTCCTCGTCCTGTGGGTCCATCGGGCCCCGTGTGTCCCCCAACCCCTCGTTGTGACAGTACACGCAGTCGAAGTTACACCGGTCGGTGAGCGAGACCCGTATCCCCGTCACCTCCCGCCCGAACTCGTCGGAGAGTGTCACACAGCCGATTCACGCTCCACTCAATTAAACCTCCCGCGGGAGGGTGATACTGGCGGACGAAAGTACGTCTGTCCGTCAGTACGAGTAACGGACACAGCGGCCACGACCACCCAGTTCGGCCATCTGTGACGTCGGTACACACGACAGCACGCCCAGCCGCGGGAGTCGGAGTGGCGACTAGTGTCGACGTTGTCGGTGCCAGACGCGCGGTTCAGGCTCTCCCGTCGTGGACAATCTCGCCGCCGACGAGGGTCATCGTGACGTCGATGTCGGCAATATCGGTACTCATCCAGGGAGACTCCTCGAGCACGACCAGGTCGGCACAGTTCCCGGCGGTGACGGTGCCCATTCGGTCCTCGTCGAACCCCGCCCGCGCCGCGCCGCGGGTGTAGGCACGCAGCGCCTCGAACACCGACAGCTCCTGCTGTGGGTCCGGGGCGTCGACGACCTGTGCGACGCCAAAGAGCGGGTCGAGCGGCATACAGTCGCTCCCGAAGGCGAGTTCGACACCGCGGTCGGCGAGCGCGCGGAACCGGTTCGACTCCCGGCGGCGCCGGTCGCCCAGTCGCTCGGCGTACAGACCGTCCGCCCGGGCCCACTTCAGGAAGTTCGGCTGCGCCGAGACGACCACCGAACTCGCCGCGAGTCGCTCGATCAGGGGGTCTGTCAGCACCTCGGCGTGCTCGATGCGGTGGCGGTCGCCGTTGGTGTCCTCGTAGGCATCCAGCGTCGCCTCGATTGCGGCGTCACCGATTGCGTGGGTCGCCATCTGCAGGCCGGCCCCGTCGACCCGCTCGACCAGTCCCGCCAGTTCCTCCGGCGGGACCACCCACTCGCCGTGTCTACCTTCCTCGCTCTCGTTTCCGTCTCCGTCACCGGGCTCCACATCGGCGTACGGTTCCGAGAGACGGGCGGTGCGGCCGCCGATACTGCCGTCGGTGTAGCTCTTTATCGCGCCCGTCTGGACGCGCTCACTCCCGTGGCCGGTCCGCAGACCCGTCTCAAGAACCGCGTCGATGTGGTCCGACCAGTAGTTGATGCGCACGCGGAGCGTCAGTTCGCCGGCCCGGTCGAGTTCGCGGTAGAGCCGGGGTGCGTGGGACCTGCGGACCATGTCGTGGACGGCGGTGACACCGCGGCGGTTGGCAATCCTCTGTGCGGCCCGCAGGTACGCCCGGGTCCGGTCGGGGTCCGGCCGGATGGCATCCCAGACGGTATCGAGCGCATCCTCGACGAGCACCCCCGTTGGCTCACCACCCTCTGTGTAGACATCCCCCTCCGGCAGGTCCGCGCCGTACCGGTCGAGTACGACACTGTTGACCGAGGCGAGGTGCATATCCTCGCGAAAGGCCGCGACCGGGCGGTCGGTGCTAACCGCATCGAGGTCCTCTCGGGTGAGGTAGCGGCTCTCCTCCCACCTGCTCTCGTCGTATGCGAACCCGAGCACCCAGCCGTCGGTGTCGTCGCGGCGCTTCCGGAGTCGGTCAAGACATGCCCCGGGTCCGGTCGCATCACCGAGGTCAGCCTCGCGGGCGCGTCGACCGACCATCCCCAAGTGTGTATGTGCGTCGACGAACCCCGGCAGGAGCGTCCGACCTTCGAGGTCGAGCACCCTCGTCCGGACGTCAGTCAGGAACTCGACCTCGTAGGCGGAGTCGACAGCGACGACCTGTCCGTTCCGGACCGCGACCGCCTCCGCGTCCGGGTCCGCTCCCTCGCGGTCGCGTTCGAGTGTGTGCACCCGGGCGTTCGTGAGAATCAGGTCCGCAGCGGCTGTCATACCACATACGCCGGCTGGAACTCGAATAACCGTTTTGGAGGACGACGAGCGTGTCCGTGCCGCGCCGCCTGTGCGCTCAACCAGGTTGGCACCGAACGGGCGCTCGACGCCCTCGCGGCGTACACCGACGACCGCTCGTATCTCGTCCAGGTGGCAGCCGAGGAAGCCGCCGGTGTGTGAGCCGCCGGAACCAGCACCGTCGGCTCCGTGCCCCGGTCGCGTCGGGTAGAGCAGCTCAGAACGCGCTCGTCTCGCGGCGGAACTCGAGTACGGTGCTGAAGTCATTCCGGGAGACGACCCCGATGGGTGAGCCGTCACGCTCGACGAGAGCGGCGTCGACACGACTGCGAGTCAGTCCGGTCAACGCATCGGCTGCGGAGGAGTCGGCGTCGAACCGCGGGAGGTCCATCGTCGCGAGCGCGCCGGCGGTGGTGGTTTCGAACTCCTCGAACGGGAGCTCCCGGAGGTGTTCTCCGGTCACGACACCGACGATACGGCCGTTCTCCGCGACAACCAGCTCCGTCCGGCGCGCGCCGACGACACGGTCGAACACGTCGGCCGCCGAGTCGTCCGCGTCGACGACCGGAGACTCCGAGAGGATATCCGCCACAGAGAGACCGGAGAGCAACTCGCCGACCACGACACTCCGGGATTCGCTGGTCGCAGCCACGTAGATGAACAGCGCGAGCAACAGCAGGATGGGTGAGAACACCACGACGATACCGACGACCGCGAACAGGAGCGCAAAGCCCGTTCCGACACGGGCGGCGGTCCGGGTGGCACTCGCGTACGATCGGGTCCGCCCGAGCAGCGCACGCAACACCCGGCCGCCGTCCATCGGGAACGCGGGGATCATGTTGAACACCGCGAGCACGACGTTCATCACCGCGAGGAATCCAACGACGAACGACACGACGGTCAGCTCCGCCGGCAGGACCGCGAGGGCGCCGACACACAGCGCCGCGAGAAGCAGACTCGCCACGGGACCGGCAACGGCGATGTGGAACTCCCGGTCCCACTGCTGGGGCATCTCGGAGAGGCTGGCCAGCCCACCCAGAATCCAGAGTGTGATCGACTCCACACCGATATCGTATCGCATCGCGACCCACGCGTGACCGAGTTCGTGGACGGCGACACTCGTGAACAGGCCGAGCGCGGCACCGGCTCCGATCAGCCACCGCTCTGTGTCCGCGAGCGCGTCCGGGTCAACATCCGCTGTCGGAAGGAGATCGATGAGCGACCCGTATGCCGCGAGTTGCTCGCCGGTGCCGACGAGCCAAGCCAGAACCGGCAGAAACACCAGCAGTGAGAGGTTTATCTGTATCGGAACGCCCCAGATGCTGAACAGCGTGTAGTTTCCTTTCATATGTAATTCTAGGTAACGACAGGTTAGAACGTTTTGCTTGTCGGGTGGCTGACCTGCTGCCGGGGGTGCGTCGTCCGGCGGAGAGTGTGCCGCTCGTCTGCCGGTCTGGAGCGCATCCGCAGTAACGGGTGCAGTCCGGCGCTACAGGAGTTCACCACGGGCCACAGGGATGACACGGCCGCCGACCGCGACATCGATACCGTCCTCGGTCTGTCGGGCGGCGAGGTGTAGCAGCGACGGGCGGCCCATCTCGTAGCCCTGTTCGACTCGGGCGTTGACGGTCGGACCGTCGAGGTACGCGTGCCGGGAGACGACCAGATCCGCCGCCGCCCGCCCGGTCAGCGGGACGACAATCGTCGGCAGACCGGTGGAGACGACCTGCACCGGCCAGTCGTCGTCCACCTGGTCGGGCGCGAGTCCAAGCACGGTCGCCAGGTCACCGTGGGGAATTGTCTCCCCGAACGACGGGAACTGCTGGCTCATCCACAGCGTTTCCCCGCCGGAGCGCTCCCGGACCTCGACCGGGATCTCGCCAACCTGCAGGTCCAGGCTGACAGTCCCGGGGTCGCCGTCGGCGAGATGCCGGCGGACGACCGACGCCGTGCCGAGGGTGGGATGGCCGGCAAAAGGAACCTCCTCGGCGGGTGTGAAGATGCGCACCGGCCACCCCTCGTCGGTCTCCGGACCGGTGACAAACGTCGTCTCTGAGTAGTCTATCTCTGCCGCGATTGCCTGCATCCGCTCGCCGCCGAGGTCGCCGGCGTCGGTCACAACCGCGAGCTGATTGCCCGCATACCGCTCCTGTGCGAACACATCGACGATGTGGAACTGTCTAGACACGGGCCGTATTGTCCCCCGGCGATAAAAAACACAGCCGTGTCCGACCGTCGCCCGGCAGTCAGTTGAGCGCCGCCGCGTTTCACCTGACTGTGGCATCCCACCCCGGTGTCGTGTCGAGGGTCGGTTGGATGTCAGGCGCGAGCGCCGTCTCGACAGGTTGATGAAACTCCTGACCAAACAGAGTACATGGAACTAGTTCCGGACACAAGCGTCGTCGTCGACGGGCGGGTATCCGGCCGTATCGAGGACGGCGAGTTCGCCGGTGCGACCGTCGTGGTGCCGGAGGCGGTTGTGAGCGAACTCGAAGGACAGGCAAACAACGGCCGCGAGACCGGGTGGGAGGGCCTTGCGGAGCTACAGCGGCTGCTCGACCTCTCCGAGACCGGCGAGACGACTGTCCAGTACGTCGGTGAACGACCGGAGACTCACCCGACCGGCTCCGACCTGGATGCGGTCATCCGCGAGGTTGCCGCCGACCGGGACGCGACGCTTGTGACCAGCGACGACGTGCAGGCAGAGACGGCACGCGCGAAAGGAGTAAACGTTGTCTCGCTCGAACCGGTCACCCGCGAGGTGACCAGCCTCGGTATCGAGGAGTTCTTCGACGAGACGACGATGAGTGTCCATCTCAAATCCGGTGTCCGGCCGATGGCAAAGCGGGGTGACGTCGGTTCGATGGCGTACAAGCCGATCGGGGAAACCATCCTCGAGGAGAGTGACCTCGGTGAGTACGCCGCGGATGTCGTCGAGGGGGCAAACACACACGCCGACGGGTTCGTCGAACTCGACGAACCGGGAATGACAATCGTCCAGTTCCGGGAGTACCGCATCGCTATCGCTCGTCCGCCGTTCAGTGACGGACTCGAAATAACGGCGGTCCGACCGATTGTGAAGACGGGACTCGACGACTACAGTCACGCAGACGCGCTCCGCGAGCGACTCAGCGAACAGCAACGGGGCGTCCTCATCGCGGGGTCACCCGGCGCTGGCAAATCGACGTTCGCACAGGCTGTCGCCGAGTATCTCCAGGACGAAGGTGTAGTGGTGAAGACGATGGAGAAACCGCGCGACCTGCAGGTCGGCCCGGAGATAACCCAGTACACCGAGCTCGGCGGCGAGATGTCGAAAACCGCCGACTCGCTGCTGATGGTCCGGCCGGACTACACAATCTACGACGAGGTCCGCAAGACCGATGACTTCGAGGTGTTCGCCGACATGCGGCTGGCCGGTGTCGGCATGATCGGCGTGGTCCACGCGACCCGGGCGATAGACTCGCTCCAGCGGCTGATCGGCCGGGTCGAACTCGGACTCATCCCACAGATTGTCGATACGGTCGTGTTCATCGAGGCCGGTGAGGTGACCACTGTCTACGACGTGACAACAGAGGTGAAACTTCCCGAGGGGCTTCAGGAGGCCGACCTTGCCCGGCCGGTCATCATGGTGCGGGAGTTCGAGACCGGGGAGCCACAGTTCGAGATCTACACGTTCAACCGGCAGGTTGTGACCGTCCCAATCGAGGGCGGCAACGACTCCGGTGTCGAGCAGGTGGCGAAACAGGAGATCGAGCGCGAGATACGCGCGGTCGCGCAGGGTCACGTTGAGGTCGAACTGCAGGGACCGAACACGGCCGTCGTGTACGTCGAGGAGCACGACATCTCGGCGGTCATCGGAAAGGGCGGCGGTCGTATCACCGACATCGAGAACCGTCTCGGCATCGACATCGACGTCCAGAGCCTCGACGACCGACAGCCACGGTGGCCCCGGAGGTGACCAGCCAGCACGTCGTCATCCCGGTCGAGGGGGCGGCCGGGGAGACAGTCGAGGTACAGGCCGACGGCGAGTACCTGTTCACGGCCACAGTCTCGCGGGGTGGTGAGATACAGGTCTCCCGAGGCAGCGGTATCGCCGAGGAACTCGAGCGGGCCATCGACCGCGGACGCGCCATCACCATCTCCTGATGGGCTACGAACTCAGACAGCACACCGCGGACGTTGCGGTCGAGGCAACCGACGAGACGCTCGGCGGCGCCTTCGGAGCCGCCGCCGACGGGATGGCCGCCGCGATGTGTGCAGACTGGCCGGCCGACGGCGACCGCGACCGGTTCGCTATCGACGTGACCGCCGAGTCCCGGGAGGCGTTGCTGTTTGACTATCTGGACGAACTCATCTACCGGCGTGATGTCCGGCTGGTGCTCCCGGTCGACAACAGGGCACAGATCGAGTGTCTGACCCCCGGAGAGTGGCACCTCGACGGCTCCGCCCGCGGTGTCGGTCTCGACCGGGTGGAGGCGCGTGACCTGAAAGCTGTCACCTACTCCGAGATGGTGATCGAGGAGACCGAACCCGGCTGGCGGGTCTACGTCGTGTTCGACGTGTGAGACAGCCGTGGGCGGTGGAACCCCCCGTGGCCCGGCGAAGGGAGCCGAGTGACAGTCAGTTCCTGAGTTCGGGTGGTCACCCGTGGTGGCCCCACAGCGGAGGGCAAACAGACCCGGTGACTCGACCCGCGCCCCTGCCCCGGAAGCACTGCGAGAGCCGCATCCTCGGCCGCGTCGACACCGACGAGCCACACTTTCTGCTGCTCGACGATGTCCACCAGATCGAGCACCCGAACAAGCCGACGGTCGACCGGTGGAGTATCCTGGTGGTGGAGCCGCTCGGGGACTCTGAGGACCGCTACATCGCGGTGACCGCCACCGCCGGCGAGCAGGTCCGGCGGGAGCTTGACAGTGTCGAGCAGTCGGTGGAGTACAACAGGGTGGCCGACGTGGCGCACCGGATACGGTCCCAGGTGGTCAACTACCTCGCGATGGGTGGGACCATCAGCTACGAGCGCGACGATATCGTGACCTCGGCTGCCGAACTGGACGCCAGCGACTACAGACACCTGCGCGAGACCGACCTCGCCCGGGTGGCCGCGTTCGACCACACGATGCGCTTTGCCTACGGACTCAACGCTGCCCAGGGCAACACCGGTGTCCCCACCGTCGCCTACTGGGGCGGCCGGAACGGCGAACTCGACGGGACACCGGTCCTGATTGGGATGGCCTACCAGTCACGCGAGCGTGTGGCGTCGCTCGCCGCAGTTCACGAGTTCAAGCAGAGCTACGACACACCGGTCGGACTCATACTGACCAGTGACACCGCCCGCGAGGGCAACACGGTCGAACACCTCGGTGACGGTGTCGTCCAGGTGCCGTACTGGCTGTACATGCTCCTCTGCTGAGCGCGCGGGCACCCGCCGTCGTGCCGATGTCTCGGCGTGGGCACTTCGCGAGTCCCGGGACAGTCGTTCCGGCCGCTCACATACCACGACCAGTGCATTCGTGCTCAGCGTTCCAACAGTCGTTAGTCGCTCGAACGAGTAGAAAAGGTGTGGCCATCACAGACAAGATCTACGTGAAAAACCACAGACAGCTCGTCTCACAGATTGAGCGGTCGTTTCCAAAGAGCGCGTTCAGCGGCGCGACGATGGATATCCTCTACCAGGGGGAGGGGCTGGAGAAACTCGATGAGGCGACCCGCGACCGGGTGCTCGATTTCGCGGAGGACTTTTTAGACTGTGACTGTGAGGCAAGTCCCCACTGTGGCTGTCCCGAGCGGAAGTTCGTCCGCTACCTGCTTGAACTCCGCGAACAGGGGCTCGGACAGCAGGCAATCGTCGACGTAATGAGCGACGAGTACATGCTGTACGCATACCCCGGTGATATGCTCTCGTTTCTGGACGACTCGGTCCGCACGCTTGAGGCCGCGGAGCATCTGGCCGACGTCGAGGACCGGGCGGAGGCCGCCGACCGGATGCGCACACTGCGGGAGAACCTCGTGCGGTAGGGCGGTCCCGCGACAAACGGGTCCAAAGTACCGGTTCCCGGACGCAGGCCGAACAACACCATAGGTACCAATCGTCGGCGGTGGACCAACCGTGCTAACGGCAGGCCCGTTCCTCCAAAAAGAACAATCGGGGAAAGCGGTGTCCGACACAGACGGGACCTGGGTGCACAACTCAAGCCAGTTCAGCTGTGTCCGGCGTCAGGAAAGCGGGTTCCGGCCCTACTCTTCGTACTCTATGTTCTCGATTTTCCGGCGGGAGCCGTCCGAATCGTACTTGTACAGTTCGTCCTCTTCCTCGTCTGCCGTTTCTGCGTGTGTCCCGTCACAAAACGGTTTGTTTGACGATAGGCCGCATTGACAGATGTATGCGGCTCCACCTTGCTCCTCTAACGTCTCTTCATCTATCGGCGTCGGGCCGTTAGCTTCGTGAGTTACCTCTCTTGCCATATCCACCAACATATTATTGCTCTCTTAAAATAAACCCTCTGCCGCTCGCACAACAGTATAAATTTAATTATTAATCGTCGCGTAGTAGCTCGTCGCCGCGCGATTTGAGCTCTTGGACGCGCCCTTCGCGAGAGGCAGCGTGGGTCGGAGACGATGCTGAGGACATCCTCGCCGAGTTGACTGCCGAGAATAAAGAAGACGACGACCCCGTGACAGACGGCGGCATTATCGTCGGATTTCTTGACCAAGCATGGCCACAGCCCACGGATAATCGCCGTCGGCTGTGGGCATTCGGAACACCAGTCCTCGAGAAGGAAACCCCAACAAAGTGAACGGTTGCAAAAGTTGTGTCCGTGAATAGAGCGCTGGCTGACTGCCTACACTGCCTACTACAACCATCATCGCAGTCACCAAGCACTCGACAATCAACCGCCGGTTGAAGCAGTTAATCAAGAGGGTTCAATCCAGCAGTGCTCTTGTCTTGATATGTATAAAGCCTGCGTGTACCGGTACAGTCCTGTCCGGCTACATCTGAGGCAATCTGGGTAAGGCTGAAGTGATACCCACTTGTACAGAGGAGCGAGGAATGACGTATTGTCAGGATTGTGGTGCGGAGTTGGGTCCGAGGGCTCAGTACTGTCCCGAGTGTGGAGCAGCAACCGGGGGGCCTGTCGATACCGGCCAGCGACAATCAAACGACGCTCGTCCGAGCAGGGGCGACCAGCGGACGGTTGGCACCGGGCCGCGTGAGAATAGCCAGAACGGTGCTGCGGTGACTACCCGGCGCGGCCTGATTGCTGCTGGCGGCGTGGTCGCACTCGGCACAGGATGGTTCTTGTTGTCCGGACAGGGGAACCCGGGGGGAGGTTCGCCGCCACTTGATGAGGTTGTTGTAGAGTTCTTAGACGTTCGTCAACCGAGCATCGGCGCAACGAGTGCGACACTGCCACTCGTTCTCACGTTCCGCAATCCAACACAGACGGCGGTACCGGACATCTCCGGCGACTTCGACCTCCTCGTTAGTGACCAGCGAATCGCATCTGACGAAATAGTGGTCAATCGGTTAGAGCCCGGTGAAGAGACAGTCGTCAACGCTGATGTGATTGTCCAGTACGCGGACTCCGGCGCGGCGCTCGTCAACACAATTCGATCCGGACAGTTCGGAGTCGAACTGGAGATGGAACTCAACGCGGGTGGCGCGACGCGAGAGTTCAGTCTTACCGGGGAGGTGTAGGTGAACTACCCGAGAGTCCACACGGACGCTTACTATTAGAACAAGTGTCATTTTGAGAGGAGACACCGGTTTGGACAACGCTGGGTAGCGGACTCAAAACACAGTCGAGTGAGCCCCGCCCGGGTTAGAACGAGTAAGGGTTATTAACATAAACACAAAGAGTATGCCATGATGAAACAGTGTCCGAACTGTGGAAGTTCAGCTGAGGAGAAGGCGATGGTCTGCAACAACTGCGGTGTCAGCTTTAGCGGTGATGGGAACCGGGGGGGCAGGCAGTCACAGCAGGGGCAGAATCGACAGCCACCGGGACAGAAGCAACAATCGCGACAGGGACAGAACCGACAGCCACGGCAGGAGCAGCACCGACAGCCGCGGCAGGGGCAGGTCGGTCAGGGTCAACAGGCAGCAGGCGCACAGTCAGGCACCTCACAGACGCTGAGCGACCGGATTGCCTCGTTGGGGATTACCCGGGTCGCAACGCTCGCTGCCGGTATATTGCTACTGATAGCTGCGTTTCTCCCGTGGGTGACCGCGGTTACGGGTGGACAACTCAGTGCAAACGCGACGGAAACAGAGTTCGGAACGCCGGTTCTTATCGCCGGTGGTGCCGTTCTCGGATGCAGCGCGGTGAGATGGGGGCGAGGGTTCGGATGGATCACGATGCTTCTCTCAGGTGTGGCCGGCGCGGGAGCAGTTTACATATCCGTGGCGGCACAGCAAGTGCTGTCTGCGACACAGACGGCACCATTCCAAGCTGTGATAGTGCGTGGCTCAAGGGTGCCAATCGGCGCGGTCGAACCTGGAGTCGGGGTGGTCGTCACCATTGCGGCCGGCAGTCTCGCTGTCGTTGGTTCGCTGTTTGGTATTATTGGCTCATTTACTGATTACTGAGTAATCTTCGTATGTTGATAAACGAGTGTGTCGCCGCACTCTGATGAACTGGCTTGATCAGTCACAGCGGTCTGCCGACACCGACCTGCTCCGGAACGTTAAGACGCCTAACCGGTGGTTGGCCGACCGACTGTCCGGTTAATGACCCAGACGCGATTTGAGGGCTTGCAGCCTGAACAGTGGGGAGAGAAATTCACTCGGTGGATTTGAAAGACGCGTAGCATGCAGTTGCACAGTTATATCTGGGCGCTAATATAGGATGCCTTGTGGTTTTTATCCGTAGTATTTTAATCTCACCACTGTCCCATCGAACCCACTCCGGAATGACCGATACTGAGAGATAAAGCCATCAGATATTCCTAACACGTCTCTATGGCCCTCTCACGAGATTTATTACACTGCGAAACCAACTTCCAAACCTTTTCTAAGTGATTAATACGGACAGTCGTCGTGATGGCCGGAACCGGCGACGCCGAGCGCGAGCGTCATCTGAACTTCGGGGTGTGTACCAACCGCCGGAGGTCAGAGCGATAGCGACGGGAGTGACACCGATGGGAGTGACACGACATCCGCGGCGACAGCACTGCCGACAGCGAGACTCCCGAGCACGAGGATTGCGAGCACGATACCGGCGATCTGGGTTGCATTGGATTGCATACCTCACTGTTTCCTCCGGAAGCATATAACTCAGAGAGTACTGTTTCGAGCACAGAAACATCAACAGTCGTGGTACCACTCGTCGAGTTCCGGCAGATGCAGCACGTTACCGCGACTGTGGCCGGTGGGTGAGTGGCACAAGGATAGCGTGACATATTGTTGACTTTCCTATCTCTAAATATCTCCATCTATTCAGACATCCCACAACATACGTCCAGCCATGTGGAAAACACGAGGTGTCGATCGACGAACGGCACGTGGAGACAGTGGATGAGCGAATGACCGAGTACCCAATCGAGCGGTGGACCCTGCTCCACACCGCGGGGTGCTGGAGGCACGCCCCCGACCACGTCCGGGACGCTCACCGAGACACACCCGTCCCCGCTGGTCTGGAGTGGCGACGACCGGCCGAGTTACCTCACCGCGTCGACCGATAGTATGAGCGTATCATTATCGAGGGGACTCTCGACGAAGGGCCGCTGGGTCTTCTCAGACCGGTTGGTGGCAACATACAGCGCCTGTTCCTGGGGAGCGCGGTGCTGGTGCTGGTCTCGGTCGGTGTGATAATCTACCGGTCACGGTCGTCCGAGCAGACGGCGAAACGAACCGGCGTTGCAGTCTCGGCTGCGGCCGTCCTGTCTCTCCTGACCGGCGCCGCACTGTTCGTGCTTCTCAGCGTCACGTCGGCACCACCCCCCGCTGAGGGCGAGATCGACCCAGAGCTCGTGTTTGCCGGGATATTCAGCGCCCACAAGACCGCGATTGTCTCGCTTGTGCTGCAGTCGCTGGGACTGCTGGCCCTCGGACTCGCGCTCGCGCGGGCTGGACGGGGCGAACCAGTGCGGCCACCTGTGCTCTGACGTGCCGGACGATGACGAGGCCGACAGCCAGAAGCGGGTGGATGGCTCTGAGGTCGACCAGAGCGATGTCGGTCCGTGAGCAGTCTCTCCTCTGGGACATCGTTTCCCCCGTGACCCGAACTCATTGCGGGGCGTGGACCGTACGCATCCGGTTGCGGTTCGGATTGACACCGGGGGCCAGGACTGTCGTCGTGACTGTGCCGACCACGTCTCCGTGGACCGTCGGACCTGTGCAGCTGCTCGCCAGGTCTCGGTGGGACTCGTACCGGCGGTTGTGCTCTGCGTGACCCGTCGCGTGAGAGCCGTCTCGTCAGACGGGGGCTCAACTGAACAACTGCTCCCGAGCGATCAAGCCGATGGAGACAACACTCAATAGCACCGGGACACGAGACCGGGCCCGACCGGACATCGGTCGCCCTCACCTCGGCCGATGTCGCCCACGGCGACGAGGTACGACTCAGAGTCGAGTCAGTGTGGAGTCGCCGGGACTGGGGTGTCGGTGGTGGCCGACAGGGGCACACATCACAGCGCACCGACGACAGAGCAACGGGACAGACTACGTGACTCTATCCGCGCCGAAACACTCGACAGCGAATCAGGAACCTGGGCGAACTGTGACCGGACTCCGAATCCGTCCAGTGGGGGGACGGACGGAAAGTAACCGTTCTGTGACACGCTCATAGTATGGCAATCTCGGACTCGTCTGCTGACACCTGGGGGGGTATGGACCGTTTGCCGGGAGGGGCTGGCCGTGGCCGGTGGTCACCGATGTCCCGAACCGGTCGACCGCTTCGAGCGCATGGCAGTGTTGCTGCCCCCGGGAGCACGTGTCCGCCGGTCACAACCCAGATGAGAACGTGACACTCGCACTCGAGAGTACAGATGTCGGTCGAGACACTGGCCGGTACCGACCCGGGGCTGCCCGGTAGTGGGTCAGCGAAAGGTCGTCGAGATAAAAGCAGGGGACTCTCTCGATAGGCTAAACTGTATTCTCATCTAATGATTCGTCACCTTTTTTTTCCAGACTCTGG
>UEZF01000005.1_pt1 | contig 22302 bp, 17 predicted proteins | sample 1903571 | NCBI WGS metagenome assembly UEZF01 (sample SAMEA4776352, study PRJEB27445) | saltern metagenome | biome: Hypersaline environment; feature: solar saltern; material: Pellet | place: Spain | collected 2014-08 | depth 0 m | reverse complement strand
TCGGGAAGGCGACAGCCTGAACTGGCGTTACGAGGGACCGGTCAATCAGTAGTTCTCACCTAACAATCTGACCTGTCGTCGAAAGCGTTAGGTAAGAGCGGACTCGCAATACAGCGGTTGTGTTCACAGTTTGACGTAGTGTTCGATATTGAGTCAACGGAGCCTGTCAGAGAACTGTTTCCAAGGACTCTCTGGCAGTCAGTACAGGGCAAGTAGTGACCGGTGACGTGTCTATCTTGCCAGCTATTCGTCAGAGGTGACGTGCAAGACGGAAGGCGCATATCGGTCGTCGTGGAGTGTCGGAATCAGTGTTGTTCGAATCGGTTGACACAGGTGAGGGGGTATCCAGTGGATCCTTACCCCCAATCGTGGGAATTTAATACCTTCTGTGTATCATTTCTACCGTGCTCAAATTCGTTTCTCTGCTTGGGTTAGACGCAAACGATCTGTGGGCACTGGGCAGTGGGTTGATCGCCTTTGGCGGTGCCCTAACAGTCGTTCTGGGCCTCCTACGAGACGAACTGGTCGTGGTTACAGCTGGCTCGGCAGCAGTGATAACATCGGCGTCGGTGCTCCTACTTCTCGTTGCGACCGACAGTATATCAAGCAATGACGCCGGTCGCTCGTAATTATATCGAAGCGACAGACGCACGCCTACTGACCGGCTGATTCATTCGAATTGGTGTGAAACCAACGATGGCCGACTGCTGAACTCACGCTCTGTATCTTGCACGCTAACCAATGGCAATATCACCAATCCGACGGTTACCTCACTGAGTTCGATAGGAACCTCATACACCTGCCCGTCCACAACCCCCCAGGCTTTCATTTGAAACTCCCCTCGGGAAACTCTGAGACCTGGATCGGGTGCTGTGTTGAATAGACAGACAGCGTTGAGATTGACCGTCAAAATCAGTATGGATGAAGCCGAGGAGGCTGAATACGGTGGAAGTCGATTTCCTCGACTTCGTTGAGACGTTCAAACGCCTAGCCAAACAAGCGTTGGGGGAGCACGCGGGCGAGCCCGCCAGCGGCGGGTTCGTCCGGCGGAACGCGGACGACCTGCACACCGTCGCCGCTGACAACGGCTTTCAGGACTGGCACACCGAGTACGAGTTCTATTCACTCGGCGTTGAGCCATTGATTCACTACCGTGGCTCGTCAATCAATGCCATCAGCAGCAACGCACTTATTCGGGAACGTGGCTACACACAGCGCTGGATGGCAGAAACGTCCTATTCGTCGGTGAAGCGCTCGCTCGGCGACGCCGTGCGAGCGCAGGCTTGGTATCGAGAGTTCCGCGAGATTGGTCTCATGTTTGCCATCTCGAACATCGAACAACTCTGTGATCCACTCTGACCACCGCGCAGTACCCCTATTCATACTGTCGGACAAAAATCCATGCGGATTTTTGCCCGCCAGTATCGAACCAAGATACCGATGTGTCCGGGCCACTCGTCACCGGACTGTCGTTTGGTTCCTCGTGGCCCTCTGCCGCAGTTATGTACCAGTCTCTGTGTTCACGTACTTCTGTCCGGCAGTATCAATACAGCACATCCCTCCGCTCACCTGTGTGTGCGGTCCCACTGTCAAGATTCGTCGAGCGGTGAAAGCCTACGACGAATTCGTCCCGTCAGTCTTCCCTCGTCGCTTCAACAGGTAGCCCGCACCGCCCAGGCCAGCCAGCACCACGATGGGGCCGAAGCCAGGGCCGGACCCGTCACCACCGTCGTCGGTGGCATTGTCGTCGCCTGCGTCGCCACCGTCTCCGCCTGTGGTTCCGTCGTCGCCACCGTCTCCGCCCGAGGTTCCGTCGTCACCACCGTCTCCGCCTGTGGTTCCGTCGTCGCCACCGTCACCAGCATCCATCGACAGGGTGAGAGTGCCGCTCACCGCGTCGGTGCTGCCCGACATCGTCACGTTGTAGCTCCCGGGCACCAGACTGCTGGTGGCGTTCTCGAAGGTGACCGTCACCGTCTGGTTGGTTCCGAGGGAGACATTCTTCGACAGCGTCTCGTCGCCGACAGTCAGTTCCACCGGCACGTCACCGCTCGCGCCACCGGAGTGGGTTATTTGTGCGGTCACGTCGTAGCTTCCCACGACGGCCGTCGCGTTAGCACCCTGGCCCGCGATGCGCAGGGTCGATACCGTCACGTCCGGGGGACCCACCGGGACAATCGAGATGGGCTCGCTGTAGACTGCTTCGACGAGGGGGTCCCCGGGCGCGTCGGGGCCGAGGTTCTGTCCCCTTCGGTAGCCGGTCCGCACGTCGTTACCGGGTGCGAGACCCGCGTCGAGCACGGCGTTGAACTCGGCAAACGTGAGAGCGGCGCTGGTGACTGTCTCGTTCTCGCCGGGTGCGAGCCGAACTGTGGTGCGGTTGAGCGGGACCGCTCCGGTGTCGGATGCCGTGTCGTTCAGATTCGTCACCTGCAGGAGTTCCCCCTCGTACGGTACCGTCCCGTTGTTTCTGAGGGTGACCTCCGTGGTGAACTCCTGCTCGAGGGTGAGTTCGTCAGGCTGTGTTAGCTCGACCAGTTCGATATCCGGCGACCCGGCCTGAATCTCGGCGGTCTGGCTGTCGTTTGCCGTCTGGATACCGTGCTCGAAGACGCCGCCATCGCCGGGCAGCGAAACGTCGGTGAACTCGACGGTGGTTTCGTTGCCAGGGTCGAGTTCCAGACCTGGGACTGTTGTGACGACGGAACCGTCGACGACGAACTCGACGGTCTGCGTGCCGGACTCGTTACCGACGTTCGTCACAGTCGCGCTGACGTTGAGCGTTGCGCCGGCATCTGTCTCGGCGGGTGCGGTGAGTCCGGTCACGTCAAAAAAGGCCCCGGAGATATCCGGGGGTTTCGCGAACTCGACACCGTTTGCGAGTATCTGAGTTGCTTCCGGGGTGTACTCCTCGGGTCCAACGGATTGTGTGACACCGAGGCTGGACAGCAACACAGACTCGGAGTCGGGGTCGACTGCGACGGCAGGACCGCCAACGGTGCCCGCCTGTACTGCCGCGAGTGTCTCGCCGGAGGCACCACTGAACCACGAGACATCGGGGCTGAAGCTATCGTGAATCTCGACAGTATCGCCGGGACCACCGATACCGTCGAAGATGGGGTGGTCCTGCTGGATGGTGTACTCGACAGGGGACGAACCCTGGAAGCTCTGGAAGGTCTCCGCCGGGTCGCCGATGGCACTCGACCGGGTGGGGATGGCCCCACTACCGATACCTCGCTGGTCGAGGTACACTGCACCGGTCGTGGCATCTGGCTCGACCCTGTCGATGAATTGTGCGGCGTCGTTGAACAGGAAGATATCTGTGTTGTCGATGGTGGTGTCTGTCACATTGTTGGCATTGACGATCTGTGTGTCGAAGGTGTCGGGCAGAGTACCGGCGAGGAGTAACTCGATGTCATCGCCGAACGTGTTGCGGAAACCGGACTCGACGATAGTGACCGTCGTGAGGTCACCGACCAGAATCTCGGCGGTCTGGCTGTTGTTGTCGGTGGCCACCCCGTGCTCGTAGGCACCGATCTGTCCGGGCAAGACGATTCCGTCGAACTCAACTGTCGTCTGCTCGCTCGCATCCAGTGTGACCGTCGTGGTTGCGACCACGCTCCCGTCGAAGACAGCCTCGACGGTCTGCGTGCCCGTCTGATTGCCGAGGTTGGCGACCGTCGCGGTGACGTTCATCTGCTCGCCGGTGCTGGCCTCGGCGGGTGCCGAGAGGTTGCTCACCTGGAGGAACGGCTCCTCAAGGTCGTCGGGTTCGGCGAACGCGACGGCGTTTGCCAGGATCTGACTCGCCTCTGCCGTGAAGTCGTCGGGCGTTCTCAGGACGCTCGTTGCAATCGTCGAGAGCAACACTGCACCCGAGTCGGGGTCGACAGTGACACTCGGACCGAAGTTGTCGTCGGTCGTGTTCTGGTTGTCGACCGTCGCGAGTGTCTCGCCGCTCGCGTTCTCGAACCAGACGAAGCCGGCGTTGCCACCGGAGTGAATCGGCACGACGTCACCTGCGCTCCCGACACCGTCGAAGATGGGATGATCCTGCTCGATGGTGAACGCCACCGGCGGGGGACCGAGTACACCAGACTCTACGGCCTCGGGGTCGTTCAGCACGGCCGCGCGACCCGTGATTGCGTTACTGCTGGCCGACTGCTCCAGGTAGACCGCGTTCGTCAGCGGGTCGTCCTCGACTGCCGGAACGATATCCGACGCGGCATCGCCGAGGTCGTGGAAGACGAACACGTCGGTTTTCTCGACGACAGAGCTGTTGACCCTGCCCGCGTCCACCACTGTCGGTACCCCGTATCGCGGCGGGAGCGACTCCCGAAGCAGTTCCGCGGTCAGTTCACCCTCTGTGTCCCTGTTCTGTGTGACTGTCACGTTCTGGAACGTCAGACCGACAGCAATCGGCATCTCCGCGCTGTCGTCACGGGTGGACACACCGTACTCGAAGTACGCCTCGGTGTCCGGCAGCGGGATATCAGAGAACGTGACCGTCGTGTTGTCGACGCCGTTTGCGAGCGTGAACGCATCGAGTGTCACGCTCTCGTTTGCGACGACACCCCCGTCGAAGGCGAACTCGACGGTCTGGGTGTCGCCCAGTTCGCCGATGCTCTCGACGGTTGCGGTCACGTCGATGCGCTGGCCGGGGTCGGCCGTCGGTGGCGCATCCAGACCCGTGATGTCGAACCGCGTCCCGCCGGCCTGCAGGGCGAGTTCGGTCGTGACGCTGTCCTCAACACTCTCCAGTCGCAACCCAGTGACGGTTTCCTCGAGTTGCCCGACGCGGATTTCGTACGTGGCCACATCGCCGACGCTGTACCGATTCCTCGTACCGGAAACCGACACTGAGACCAGTCGGGTCTCACCCGGTTCGACGTTGAGTTCCGTGGTCTCGCCAAACGGGTCTATCACGTACCCGTGGGAGTCGGGGGTCTGCTGGCCGACGTTCGTAATCTCGAACGAGATGGGAACCGAGGTCCCGGCAGTTGTCTCTGCGGGCGTGGAGAGGTTGCTGACCTCGTACTCCGGCGGAGCGGGTGTCTCGGTCAGTTCGGTCGGGCCGGTCTCGACGACGACCGAGTCGCCAACACCCTCGAACGTGTGCCTGATACCGAGCACGTCGCCCTCGGTGTAGCTCCCGCCGGACGCCAGGTCGACACCCAGCGCGACCTGGCCGTCGACCGTCTCGTCGAGCGCGACGGACTCACCCAGCGGCAGTTCGTCACCGTCGAGTGTCACCGTCACGTCCTCGGGTGCCACGGTACTCTCCGCGGTCAGGTCGACCGTCAGGGCCTCCAGATTGGCGACGTCGACACTCACGTCCAGACTCCCGCCGAACGCGACAGCAGCCGGTTGCCCGTCGAGCACGTCGACACTCACTGTGCTGGCGTTCCGGAAGTTCACCGGGTCGGTGCCGTCCGCGACGAGTCGGGTCCGGGACTCGACGCCGAACCCGCGCAGGGTCACGTTGGCCGGATCGCTCGTCGTGTGGAGCGTGTAACTGCCACTCTGGTCGGTGCTGGTCAGGGCACCGGCCTCGCTCGTAACGACTGCGCCGACGACCGGGTCGCCGTCGCTGTCGGTCACCTCACCCTCGACGGTGAGGCTGCCGTCGACGATGGCGTCGGTGGCGGCGGTCACGTTGATGATACCGGTGCCGTAGCGGATATCGCGGCCGTAGCGCGACGGAAACTCGGTGTCGGGTTTCTCTGCCGTCTCCGCGAGTGCGTTCCGTATCAGCGGTGCGGGCGTCTCCCCGTCGGTCGCAGACTGGATGAGCGCGACTGCACCCGCAACGTGGGGTGCAGCCATCGAGGTGCCTCCCCCGAACGAGTACGTGGCTGCCGGGTCGCCGATGTCACCGCCAAGCGGACCCGAACTCAGCACGCCAATACCGGGTGCACTCACGTCGGGCTTGACGTACTGTCGCGGGTAGAACTCGGGGTACTCGGCGGCCCCGCCGGCAGAGGTGTTGTAGTCGACGCTGAACCGGTCGATGACGGCCCCACTCGAGAGGTCAGCGATGTCGCGGGCCTCGTTCGAGGCACCGACCGAGAGCACGCTGAACTCTGCACCCGGCGTCCGCACCGGACCGCCGGCGTCACCGGCGCCCTCGTTGCTGGTCGTACCGATAACAACAGTTCCGGCGGCGAGTGCGGTCTGTGCCTGCTGTCCCATCAGCAGTTCCAGCACCGAGTCCCCGGGGCTCTCTATCGGTAATCCGAGGCTCATACTCGCCACGTCCGAGTCCTGCTCGACTGCGAACTCGACCGACGCGAGGAGGTCCTCCACGGCGATGCTCTTTCTCTCGCCGACTTTTATATTGATCAGCGACGCGTTCGGTGCGACACCGTACCGGGGCACGTCACCGGCGGGGTTGGCCGCACCCGTCGCGGTTCCTGCGACGTGCTCACCGTGGGCCAGTTCGGTCGGCTGTCCAAGCGTTCCGGTGGTCACGCTGCCGTTCTCGGCGACGGCCTTTATCGCGAACTTGAGGTCGGGGTGACCTGCCTCGGGGTCGCTGATACCGTTGTCGATTATCGTGACGGTCGTGCCTTCGCCCGAGGCGCTATACTTGTCCTCGAACCCGGGCACGTCGATCTGCCGGAGTCCGTAGGTGAAATTCTGTGTCTGGTCGGCGCTCACGTTCGACTCTGTCTGAGCCTGGACCGACGACGGGCGAGTCATCTCGGTGTTCGGGGCGACCCTGGTGACGCCGTCGATTGCGGCGAGGTCAACCGGGTCGACGGTCTCCAGATCGACACGGGCCGAGACCACGTTCCCGACCCAGAACGTGTTGCGGACCGTCACACCCTCCATCGCCGAGGCGGCCTCGACGACCGGGCCGAGTGTCGCCTCGGAGTCTGCCCGCAGGGCCGTTGCGTCGACCTGGCCGGCGATGACCGCCGAATCGCTGATATCACGCTCAACGAGCAACAGCGCCACCGCCGTCTCGTCGCGCTCTGCCAGTTTCTCGGAGACGACCGTCTCCGTGTCCGTCGGGAGGACAACGCCGGAGCGCTCTCCCAGTTCTGTGCCGTCTGTGTTCGGGTCCTCGGCTGCATGGAGCCCTGCTGTTGCGGTGAACGTACCGGCGGTGACCACCGAGAGGACCAGGACTGCCCCGAGAAGGAACATTCGGGCCTGCCGTCGCGGTATCCTGCTTGTACTCATTCGCTCGTCCTCCGGACCACGTACAGCAACAGACATTGGCACCTGATACTGTCGCCGTCACCGGGCAGAACCCCCGGTTTCGCTCTGCTCATTCTCTGTCCCCCACAGAGAATAATGGTTCTGTCGGTGCCTTCGGCGCGGTGCCGCTCCCGAACCGGTGACTGACCGAGTGGCACTCCCCCTCGCCGAGTTCAATTCCACGGACACTGTCCGCGTCGGTTGTTGCCATCGTGAACTCCTGTTCAACTGCCATCCCGATGTAAGACTCCGGGCTGTTTCACGGCCAGAAACACGACAGGATCGGGCACTTCGTTGTCCGCTCTCTGTCTGACGGGTGTTTACGTATGCGTATACGGAAACGAATACGTGTATGCCAGGATCAACGATACGCGCGGCAACCTTCCTCGACAAGGGCGGCGTCGGGAAGACGACCGCCACAGCGCACTTCGCGGTCGCGCTTGACCGGCAGGGCCTCGACATCCTGATGCTCGACCTCGCCGGGAAGCAGGGTGACCTCGCCAAGCAGTTCGGCCTCTGGGAGGAGATTCAGGCCGACGACGACCGGTGGCCGAACATTACGACTGTCTTCCAAGACGAGTGGGACACGATTGCTGAGAAGCTCCCAACACCGGTTGAGGATCTCATCACGACGACTACCGAAGGCCCCGACCTGATTCCAGCGCACGAGACGCTCGACGGCCTCGACTCGACGCTCGGGAACATCGACGATCCGGCCGTGCGTTACAGTCGTCTCGACGAGTTCCTCACGGAGTACATCGACGAGCGGTACGATGTCGTCTTGTTGGACCTCCCTGGGAGTACGTCGAACGTCTCGTACAATGGCCTGTGGGCAGCTCAGCACGTCATCGCCCCGGTGCGACCGGGCCCATTCGAGGCCGGACAAGCCGCACAGTTGCGCCGTGATCTCGAAGCTATCCGGGAAGAGCGCGGCGTCACCATCGAACTGGTGATGGTGGTCCTGAACGAGGTTGACGAGCGAACGAAAGCCGGGAAAATCTATCGCGAGCAGTTCGAGACAGAGTATCCCGACGCCGTCGCCCCGAAACAGATTCCATCATCGCAGGATATCCAGAACGCACAGATGAACGGCATCACACTATACGAATTAGAGCAACCTTCAGCGACCGCTGAGCGCGCCCTCGACGCGTACGAGACAGACGCCAAGACACTAGTCGAACGCCTCGGAGGGAACACATGAGCGGCGACGAGGACAGCGTCGATGAGGAGCTCGCACAACTTCGCGAGCAGACTGACCCCGGCACGCGTGTCGACGATGGAGACGACACCAGCGGAGCGGCACTTGAGGACGCGATTGTCTCGGCGCTGCGGGATATCGACGCCGGTGAGACAGCGAAAACGCTCTCGCTGCGAGACGAGCGATTGGCCGCGCTTGCGCGTGGGCTTGAGGAGACCGGTGAGTTGGCCGAGGTCGGTGCGGCCCTCCAGGAAGAACTGGGGCGTGATACTGCTCCCGGCGATATCGACCGGAGCGAACTGCTCCGGTTGGCGCTTATCCTGGGGCTGGAGCAAGCTGCCTCTGACGTGACCGAGACTGCTCGGGGAGCGTACGGTCGGTATGCCGCCGAGGGGTTCTGAATCCGTATACAAATACAGATACGTATTCGTATATGTATTCGCATACGTAGACGACCAGCCTCTCAGGAGACGCTCACAGGAGGGGCCTCTCCCCTTCGTAACTGCGAATATCGCGGCAGTGACTGCTGTCCTTCGATTCTCAGCTAAACTGAAGACGAATACACTCCGTCTTTGTTCGGACGTGGAGATAGAAATCGCCACGACGATAATGGAGTGTCGCACCAGCAGTCTCCCACTTGTTGCTCTGCAGACATTCGGAGAAGGGTTACCTCGGGGATGACGTATTCGACAATGACGCGTCCATCGACGGTAGATAACGAGGCATGGTCGTCGTGGAATGTGGCGTTTCGCTGATTATATTCCGCGAAGTGCGGGGTGAACGTGGGCAATGAAGCGTACTCTCCCTTCGACCACTTCGCGACCACACTTTCGAGTGCGCCGACGGCGCGGTGGCGAGCCGAGTTCGACGGCGTGCCGGAAGATACCGGGCGATAGACGAGCGCGAGGGGATCAAGGTGCTCGTCCGGGTCAACGGTCACAGCGACTGAGGCCAGGCGACAGCGCTACTTGGCGGCCTCGATGATGTCATCTGCCCCTTTCTCTGCGATGGCGATCGTCGGTGCGTTCGTGTTTCCGGCGACAATAGTCGGCATGACCGACGCGTCCACCACACGGAGTCCGTGGATGCCGTGGACACGGAGTTCGTCGTCGACAACTGCCAGGTCGTCGTCGCCCATCTTGCACGTCCCGGCAGGATGGTACACCGTCGTCGCGTGCTCTCGTACGAACGACTCGATCTCGTCTCTGGTCGTGGCCTCCGGACCGGGGTGGACCTCGGCACCGAGGAACGAGTCGAGCGGGTCGGCGTCCGCGACCTCTCGGCCGAGGCGGATCCCGTCGACGAGCGGGTCGATGTCGCCTGGCGCGTCAAAGTAGTTCGGGTCGATGCAGGGGTCGTCGAACGGATCGCTCGACGACAGGCGCACCTCGCCGGTGCTCTCCGGCCGGATCTGTGTTGGCATGAGCGTAGCGTAGGTCGCGTCCGGTTGCGGTGGCTCCCTGACGCCGTGTTCGAGCAGATACACTGGGGCGTTGTGGAACTGGAGGTCCGGTTGTGACTGGTCCTCGTCGGTCCGGACAAAACAGCCGCTCTCGACGACGTTCGAGGAGGGGGCCGGCTCTGCTGGCCCGCCCGTCTGCTCGTAGACGAGGCCGATCTTGAGGTGGTCTTGGAGGTTCTTGCCGACACCGGGGAGGTCAGCCCTGACCTCGATGTCGTGGTCGGCGAGGTGGTCTGCCGGACCGATACCCGAGAGCATGAGCAACTGCGGCGAGTTGAACGCGCCCGCCGAGAGTATCACCTCCCGCTTGCATTCTGCCGTCCTGTCGGTTCCCTCCAAGCTGAAGTCCACACCGACAACCCTGTCACCGTCGAACCGGAGCCCCGTCACCTGTGCCTGGGTCTCAACTGTCAGATTCACTCTGTCGAGCGCTGGCTTGATGTACGCTGCTGCGCTGCTGCAGCGCTCTCCGTCCCGCTGTGTGACGTGGTACAAGCCACTGCCGGCCTGGGTCTCGCCGTTGAAATCGGGGTTGTGTTCGATACCGGCCTCACCCATCGCGTCGACGAGTGCTTCCGACAGCGGGTGTGGCTCGATCAGGTCCGTCACGTTCAGCGGCCCGCCCTCGCCGTGGTACTGGCCGTCACCTGGCTCGAAGTTCTCCGCGCGCTTGAAATACGGGAGAAGTTCCTCGTAGCTCCACCCGTCGTTGCCCTGGGCTGCCCACCGGTCGTAGTCGTCAGGGTGACCGCGGATGTATATCATACCGTTGAGCGAACTCGAACCGCCCAGCGTCTTTCCGCGCGGGTGATACAACTGCCGGCCGTCAAGTTCCGGCTGCGCAACGGTCTCGTACGCCCAGTCGGCCTCGCTCCAGTACAATTCCGGGAAGCGCGGCGGGACGTGGATCGCCTCTTTGTCGTCTGGTTCGCCTGCTTCGAGCAGTAGCACGGACACATCGCCGTCCTCGGAGAGCCGGTTTGCCAGCGCACACCCGGCTGACCCAGCACCGACCACGATGTAGTCGTAGCTCTGTTCCGGCATGGAATCACCCCAGGTTGATGTTAATCGCCTTTGTCTCGGTGAACTCGTCGATGGCTTCCATCGCATTCTCCCGGCCGTTCCCGGACTGTTTGTAGCCGCCGAAGGGCTGGCCCGCCGAGACATCGTTGTAGTGGTTGACCCAGACGACTCCGGCTTCAAGCCGTCGGGCGGTTCGGAGCGCCTTGGTCACGTCACTTGCGATGACACCGGCGGCGAGGCCGTAGTCGACGTCGTTGGCCTGCTCGACTACCTCGTCCTCGTCGCTCCAAGAGAACGTCTCCATGACGGGGCCGAAGATTTCCTCTTGGACCGATGGGTGGTTGTGGTCAATGTCGTCGATGACGGTCGGCTCGTAGAAGGCGCCGCCAGCCAGCGAGTCGTCGTCGGGCGCGCTGCCACCGGTTCGGATGGTCGCCCCGCTCTCGCGGGCCGCTTCGACGTAGTTGTGGGTCCGTTCGACCTGGTCGGCGGAGACTTTCGGTCCCATGTCCGTCTCTTCGAGTAGCGGGTCGCCGACCGACATCACGGCGGCAGCGTTGGTGAAAGCCTCCATGAACTGGTCCTCGATGTCCTCGTGGACGAACAGCCGCGAACCGGCGGCGCAGCACTCACCTTTGTTGAAGAAGATGGCCATCATCGCCGCCTCGACCGCTTCCTCGAGGTCCGCGTCGGGGTAGACGATGACGGGGCTCTTCCCGCCGAGTTCGAGCGTGGTTTCCTTGATATCCTCCGCCGAGTTACGGATAATCTCCCTGCCAACTTCCGTCGACCCGGTAAAGGAAATCTTGGGGACATCTTCGTGCGTCGAGAGAGGTTCGCCCGCGTCCTCGCCGTAGCCGGTGACGACGTTGATGACGCCGTCGGGGATCGTATTGTCGACGAGTTCCATCAGTTTGAGGACGGACAGCGGCGTCTCCTCGGACGGTTTGAGAACCACGGTGTTGCCGGCAGCGATGGCGGGCCCGAGCTTCCAGATGGCGATCATCAGTGGGAAGTTCCACGGAACGATGGCACCGACGACGCCATAGGGCTCCTTGATGATGAAGACCTGCTTCTCCCGGTCGAAGAGGTCGTTCGTCTGGCGTGTCTCCCCATTGACGTTTCGCGCCGCGGCCGCGTAGTAGGTGAGATGGTCGACTATCAGTCCCATGTCACCCATCGCTTCGGTGATCGTCTTGCCGGTGTCGAGGACTTCGAGAGTCGCGAGCGTCTCTTGATTCTCCTCCACCGCGGCGGCCATCTCCGAGAGGACGCGTTGGCGCTCGCCCGGGGAGGCGTCCTTCCAGCCACGCTCAAATGCCTCGTGTGCTGCTTCGACGGCCGCGTCGATGTCGGCGGCGTTGCCGGCCGGCACCTCGCCGATGACCTCCCCCGTTGTCGGGTTCCGCGTCTCGATTGTCTCGCTGCTGTCACCGGCGACGAACTCCCCGGCGATATAATGAGCGAGAGTGTCGGGAACGGCGTCTGCGGCAGCGTCGCGATGTCTCTGCTTGATTGCACTGCCGGTCTCTGCTGAATTATCACTAGCTGTGCTCATATGTAGGGCAGTGTTAACATTTGTCACGAGAAGATAAATAAGTAACGGAAGCGATAGTCTTGATATCCTCCTCCGCGTGAACGTGGAGGAATCCCGACCGCATTTGGGAGTGTCAGGTCTAACAGTCCGGCAGAGCATCACCTCGGTTGGAATCCGATGGGATGCCCGTGGTCTAAACGAGCTGGACTGCTGGCGGTGCCAAACCGCCGTTACATCTATCCTCAACCCGGTACTCGAACGCCCAGTGTTGTTTTTGCCACGGGGCGTCCGATAGGCGTCAACGGAGTCCATGGTAGCGGAAGTGATTCAAGCGCAGTCAGCAGTCGCCGACACCAGTGCCCGCACAGTCGGGTTCGTGACCTGTTCAGTCGTCGTCTGCCGCTCCCTGTATACTCTCGTCCGTCTCGTCTTGGAACTCATCCCGCGAGGGAATATTGTGGCCCTCGTTGATCACATGTTCCGGCGGCACGTCGATAGCCTCGGACTGGTCGAAGAAGTTGTCCGGCGTCAGTTTCAGGTTCGCCATCTGGACGGGCAGCACCGGCCAGTCTTCGGGTCGGGTGACGTGGTTTTTGCCGAGCGTGTACCAGACCACGAGGTCCTCGTTGTCGAGGTTGCGGTTCTGTTCGGTCCAGACTGGGAGCCCTTGCGGACCCTCGGCTTGGTTCGGATAGTCACCGGCCGGAAAGCGCTCGTCCTCGTCGTGTGGAGTGACCCAGAGGTGATTAGCGATAAACCCCGCGCGCCGCATCACGCTGCTGTCGTCGGTCTGTGCTGCTTTGACGTTCTCGCGTGGCTCGATACGGTAGCCGACCTCCTTGTCCAACTTGTTCGTCTTGTTCGGGTTAGTCACCTTCCAGTACCGCCCCTCGAGCGGGTTGATGAGGCGCTGGGCCTCCTGCTCGGTCTCAAGTTGGCGCTGGTCGGCGTAGAAGCCGTTACCGCCGGGGTTGGGCGAGTCGACCGAGGGATCCGTGTGTGGACTGAATCCCTGGGGGCCCGTCGGCACGGTCTGGTTTTCGACCTCGTAGATGTTGTTCTCGGTGCCGTCGATGTCGAAGTCCAGGCGGAAATTGAAGAAGTGCTGGTGGATGGCCGACTTGAGTTGTGGCGCGAGCAGTTCGTCGTAGCCCGTCACGTTCTTGCCCTTCGTTGCCGTGGCGGTGGCGTCAATGCCGGTGAGTCGGACCTGAATCTGGATGCTACCGTCTTGGTAGAAGTACCAGTAGAAGGCATAATCGTAGTTACCGACCGCACCGATGAACGAGACCACAAGACGGCGGTTCCGGCGGGATTCAGCCGACTCGGTCCGCCAGTCCGACCGCTCCCATAGGAGGCTATAGTCCTCCTCGTGCATGCAGATGGCGTTCGGGACGACGTTGACATCACCGTCCATGGTGTTCATCACCGCGTCGAAGTAGCGCATGTAGCCTAGACAGTCACACCGCTTCTCTAGGGACTTAGCCATCCGGCCGATGTTGTACTCGCCAGCGTCCATCGCGTTCTTGAACCGGTCGTGACGGTCGGGCGAGCCATATGGGACGGCCATCTCGGCCAGCGACTCACGGTTCAGAATCTTCCGGAAATCCCCGTCGTTGTTGTAGCCGATGTTGTGTAGTACGAATCCCTCGCGCTGTGTCCAGCCGACGCGGAACTCCCAGTTCTGCCATTCGACTTTGTGGCCATCGACATCGAAGGAGGGGCCGTTGGGCTGGACGACGTCGTACGGTTCCACGTCGTCGCGGAGGTCGCCCTCGCCCTCGCGATAGTGCATCTCTTCGGGCGGGAATCTGTTGTCCTCGTCTGGGAGTCCGTCATCGACCAGTTTGATGACTTCCATCGCGTCCAAGTCGATGAACGAATTCCGGGATGCGATGTTCTCCGCGTTCTGATAGCGCTGGAGGTCGCGCTTGACGCTGGCGGGGAGAAAGGCATCGCGGGGGCTTCCCACCGTTGCCGGTCGTGCCCTTCCCGCTGGGGACGTGCAGCCGGTACTGTGCGTTCTCCGTCTCCTTGATGTCCTTGGGTCGGACCTGCGGCATCTCGAAGGCCCGGAGCCCGACGTACGCGCACAACTGGATGAGCAGGTCGTCCCGCTAACTCGATGTCGCCCGCCGGAGGTCCTCGATCTCCAAGTCTGTCAGCCAGACCTCCGACTCGTCACTTTTTGCGCTCTCGACTCTCATGCTGGTTAATTTATAACTCGTCAGTAAGAAACGACGCCGGCCGCGGGAACCCGTCGACGAGGACGTTAGAATGACTCAACGCCGACACCGAGTTGCTGAAAGTCGGTGACGTTGTCTGTCACTACTCTCTCTTGCTATATCTGCGACTGCGGCCAACATTGCGTCCACGGCATCCACACCTGAACTACCATCTTCCATCTTGTCTGCCTGTGCGTGGAGTTGGCCCGCCCGTCTCGCCATCTCTTCATTCAATCGTGTCACCGAGTACATTCGGCTTACGTTCTGAATCCGGCGTCGCTCGTCTTCGTCGAGTTCGTACTCTGACCGTACTCGATCTCCGTGTATGCTCCTCTCAGAGATGGACGGCCTCGAAGAGCGCGGTGGCGTGCTCTTCTTGGGTGCAATGAACCGTATCGACGCGCTCGACGAGGCGGTGTTACGTCCCGGTCGTATCGGCGCGACAGTCGAGATCACGCCACCCGACGCGACTGGGCAGGCGGAAATTTTCGAGATATACGCTGCCGACTTGCCGACCGACGACGATGTCACGCCGGGATGGTTCGCCGACACCGCTTCTGCTGGCCTCTCCGGAGTAGAGATCGAGGGCGTCTGTCGACAGGCCCTGCACGCCGCAGTCCGAGAAAGCGACGAGCGGGTCACAATCGCGCAAGAGCACGTGACACAGGGCCTGAACTCGGTGTGAACGTCTGACTCGCCGGGCACTGCTCGCAATCTATCGAGAGCCTCTCGAAAAATGTTCTCGGGAACCGAACAGTGCTGAACGCGAGGACCACTCGTCGCCTTTGCGGGCTACCCGGAGTCGCCCTCCAGCGCGGAGTGCTCCTCAAACGGAGAGACGTGGGGCGGTGCATCCAGGTCGAATTGTCGTTCCTCGTATCCAAACGACGGGACAGCGTCCGGTTCGACAGCCGGATTCGCGCGGTCGAACTCCGGGAACAGCGCGGTGATTCGGGGATATTCTCCCGGCGACGGAGAGTGAGAGGGGGCCATCTCGAGAAGCGGGATCATCAGCGCTTCGATCGGCCGGGTGTAGTATCGTCCAGTGCGGCGCATATCTGTGACAACGCGCCCGGTACGTTCCCAGTGTGTCAGTATCTGCGGCGTCGAGAGTTGGGGAATCTGGCCAGCAACCCGGTACGCGAGGTCGTAGAGGTAGACAATCGACGCAATCGGGGTGAAAATCTCCACCTCCCAGCGATACTGACGGCAGTTCCTGGCAAATTCGGACTCGTCCTCCGCACGTGCACCCCTCCGCACGAGGCGGAACGGCGCTTTGAGAAACGCTTCGTCGGCAGCAGCGGGGCCAGCGATGTAGTACTGGTAGCGCACAGCAATCGGGCTGTCCTCGTCCTCGCGGCCGACGAGTCGAACCGACGGCGCAAACTCGTCGAGAGTTGCAGCCTCCGCGAACTGGGCGAAATCGGCACCGCGAACGGGATGTGTCCTGTCCATGGACCCGAATCGAGCCAGTGGTCGTATTTAAATCAAACTTTTTACTTGAGAAACAGGAGGCTAACACTCACATCACCAGTGGCCAGTGAGACGTTCACTCTTGTCGTCTCGCTGTCGCAATCTACTCAAGCCGGGGTTCGTACACCTGCCCTTCCCGTTTGAGCGTGCGTCTTTAGCTAAGAGTTTCTGTATGCGCATGTGTAAACACCCGTCAGACAGAGACCGGACAACGAAGTGCTCAATCCAAGTCTCAGGGTTTCCCGGGGAGAGTTTCAAATGAAAGCTTGGGGGGTTGTGGACGGGCAGGTGTGTGAGGTTCCTATCGAACTCAGTGAGGTAACCATCGGATTGGTGATATTGCCATTGGTTAGCGTGCAAGATGCAGAGCGTGGATGCAGCAGTAAGCCAAAATTAACAGTTCCGCAAAGAAAACATACCAAACAACTATTTTCCAACAGTATCAACACCTGTCTATGCCGAGCGGCAACATCGATATCGACGAGTTCGAAAACGCTGACGCCGACGGATTTAAGCAACGCAACGATACCGAGCGAATCGTGTCGTTCCTCGACAGAAATGGCGACCGGGCGTGGAAGGCGGCGACCGTTGCCGAACGACTTGGGCTGGAGACAGACACTGTCAGTGCACTCCTATCACGACTGAAAGATCGTGACCTCGTTCGGCATAAGCGCCCCTACTGGGCAATCACGGACGACAAAGAGCGGCTCCAGTCGGCCTACCGGCTCCATCGACAGTATAAAACGGCAGACGACCAGTACGGTGAAGAGCGACTTGAAGACCTCCAAACGGAGGACACAGAAGAGGTACAGTGACCGCGTTCGAGGAGCTGGAACGCGGTGACATTGTCTGGGCGAGCGACCCGCTTTCAGAGAAAGGTCGCCCGATGCTCGTACTGGGAGCTCCCCGATTCCCAACTCACGGTGTGCAACTGATTACGGTCCTGATTACCACAAAGACATATCACGATTCATCACTTACCCTCAGAGATGACGACTACAACGGCGACCCACTGGGAGAACGAAGTCACGCTCTCCCGTGGTCTCTTGCGACGCTCAACAGTGCTGCTGACGTTGACCACTACCTGACATCGCTTGCGGACGACCGCACCGAAGCTGTGGAGAGCCAAGTGATCGAATACATCTCCTCATAATCTAGAAACCGTAGCTGAGGATGATTGGGACAGTTCACTCCGTGATTGATATGTGCCTTCCATCTTTCACAGCACGTCTGACGAATAGCTGGCAAGATAGATACCTCACCGGTCACTACCCGCCATGTGCTGACTGCCAGAGAATCCGTGGAAACAGTTCTCTGACAGGCTCTCTTGACTCAATATCGAACACTAAGTCAAACTCAGTCGATCACATCGGGTTTGAGTGAAAGTGTCTGCTTGGAGGGTGGAACCCACACAAGCAGACAACGAGATAGAGGAAGAGCACCTGCTTAATTTTGTCGTCAACAGTCTCAAAGAGGAACTCGAACTGGATCTCGGCGAGAACGTCCTTCGTCTTTAATTAAGACCACGGGTAATAATTGAGTTCAGATTATGCCTGACAGTATTAGAATCACGAGAATCTATGATTCAGAGACTGATGCTACCGATATCAAGCGATGCGTCTCCCCCTGAAGCGGCAAATTCCCGCCAGAGCAGACGTGAGAGAGCCGAACCTGAGTTCAAAACGAGGATGATGAGTATTGCTGCGAGTATTTAATTAAAGATGAATGCAGTTACTCTTTCGTGAGCTGAAGACGCGGTACGAACTCGATGAGTTCGATACGACGGAGAAGCACATCGTCGAGATTCTGGTGTATGCGGCGCTGTTGACGTTGATCACCAGTCGGACGCTGCTCAATCTGGTCACCGAATGCGCTGACGATGACGCCGTCTTCCCACCAGAACGCTGGGCGGCGACCTTCCGGTCGCACGCCCAGCTCATCCTTCAGGACCTTAGCCAGCATCTCGGCTACTCGCCACCACCACTGTTAGAACGCATGGCTGAAGACGCCCAGAAAATCCATCAGGAACGACCAATCCTCCAGGAGCAACTCGCTACTGCCACGCAACAGGAGGGAGCGTGTTAGCTAAAGACGAATGGATGACGGGTTCGCCGACGACGTGCTCCAGCATATGCGCGAACACGACACCCTCCAGGCGGCCATGCGGTTCGGCCGCGACGGGAACGGCGCTGTCGTGTACGTCCACACCGACACGCTCCCTGAATGGGTGCCGGTCGCCGGCGAGGCCCGCGTGCTCAAAACCTGGAGTGACGGGATGCAGTCTGTCGACGACGCGCTCGCCGAGCTCGGGGGCGGGACCACTGCCGAGATCGCCGCGCACCCCACCGTCGACATCGGCGAGCGGCAGATGCTCGACCACCTGAACAGCCTGTGTGACCGTGGCGTACTCGCCCGGCACCGCGACCCCGACGACGGGCGGGCCGTCCAATGGGGCGACGCCGGTCTCGACGAGTTGAACGGACACGGCGCGGTCGAGCTCGACACCGACACGGGGGTTAGCCTGCCGGCGCTGGAGGATCTCGAAGTTCACGAACTGGAGCGTATGTCGCATTACTATACGTGGGAGTTCGTGAACTCTGCCGCCGAGACCGTCGACGCTCGCGACCAACGAGGTGAGTCGACCACCCGGGCCGTCGACCGGGAGACAAACGGGGGCGACCCCCCGCCGGAAGGTGCTGATTGACACCGACTCCCGTCGGGTCGCACGCTCCGGCCAACAGCTACGCGACCGTCACTGAACCCATGTCGAGTACAAATCTTGACCTACTCCCGTCCGCTGTTCGCGACGGCCCAGCCACGCCAAACTCGTGTATCCCGCCCTCGAGGAACACGCCCCCGCGACTGTCGAGACGCTGGCGTTGGCGACCGGACAGTCCTGGGGGCTGTGGTTAGCGCACTCAGCGACTTGGAGGACAAGAATCTCGTGACAGCCCGCCCCGACGAGACCGACCCTCGACGGCAGTTGTGGGAGCCTGCCGACTGACGTACTGGTCTGTCAACCAGTAGGTTGTACGCCTAACGGTCCCGTGACAGGCAGATTGGTCCGAGTCCTTACACAAATGTCGTGCAAGATGTAGGGCGCGAATGCAGCACAACAAGTCCGATCTTCACGACTGCTAGCCTCTGTGAGTCGCTGACAACACCACCGTCCGATATCAGGTCAGAACTGCCGCGAAAATGAGAATATCGAGACAAAAGTGAACTATCCAAGCGGCGACGATACTGCGGGTTTCTATTATGACTTTTGCGAGTACCCAGCCGAGAATACCCGTCAGGAGCACCCCCAGCGGACCGCCTGGGGTGCCCGTGTAGTGGGACAGACCGAAGAACGCCGCCAGTATCAGCAGTGTCTTGGACTTGCTGACTGCATCTGTTAGCTCTCTAAGCGGCAGTGCCGCGAACAAGGTTCGCTCCGCGAACGAATTCATCGCCGCCGCGACGAGAATCGCCGGCACGATGACTCTAAGTTCTCCCGAGTCGTATGCACCGAACTCGTAACTCACACCCCCGAGGATGCGAATCGTCGGGAACGCACTCACAAAGAACACCCCGAGAATGAAAGTAGCGCGACGCCACGACCACTCCGTCTGAATGCCTGGAATCCAGGTGAAATCGGTAGTCTATGATGGATCACTGAGTCGTAACAGTAGGTCGCTCCGGCCGTATCCGGTTGCACCCAACGCCGCAAGCGCCGCGAGTGCTGGTGCAAGCTGGACGGCCTCTGCGATCAGGAGCCCAACTGAGTCGGACGCCGACCCCGATCCGAACACCTCGTTGGCAACGCTGAACTGGGTGAGGAGGAACTGCGTCTGGACAGTAACAATTCCCACCGAGAGCGTCCGGAGTGATCGATATCCATCAGCAACGCTTGCGAGTGCCAGTAGCCCTACTCCAAGGGTGAACTGGATAAATGACAGCCAGATTGGAACCACCACAAACACCCCTCTCGCGACGGGGAGCGTGCATGCAAGAACCACGCCGAAGAAGGCGACACTGGTCAAAACGGTCCGTGACGGGGACTGAACCACCTCTCTCGCGTTTTCCATAGCTGTCGCCGCCATCTCCTAATATCCATTCTGAACGGATAGAATATAAAAGAGGTGCCACTGTTACAGAACTCTAACAGCATAGTGAACGGACTCGGTTTCGAGGAGTCTCACAAACTAAGCGAGAGAGTTGGCCGGTGAATACACGGTCTATATGTTGCACGGTTTAGAACATATGATCAAAGTTCAACAAAAAGCCAACTGAATGTGAGGGCACAGATTCGCGGCTGACAGACCAGTATGCAGAATCTGCATACCACCAACGGACCGGTAAGAGGCCGTGAGTTAGACCCGTGTAATGACCGTTCATAGACCGGAGACAACTGCCGGGGGTGTCGCTGGGACACCACCGCGAGACGTGCTGACCGTGGTGATCCGCTGGCTGCCCCCAGGGGTATTTTTCTATGACCGGAGGCGCGAGCGCGGGCGCGGGAAACGACGACGGCGCGAGTGTCGCCACGACCGATTACGGCGATATGCTTGACACGCTTGACGCCGCGATAGAGGAAGCACAGCGGAAAGTCGAGAGTGGCCGCGTGTACGATGCCGAGAATGAGGGTCCGAATCAAGTGGATCCGGGCACTCGCCTATACCGTGAACGTCCGTCGGCAGGTGGCGAACGACCGGGACCTGGAGGAACTCGCCGAGGAGATCGAACAGCTCAAGTAACAACAACAGGCCGACAGTACCGGTGGACTCGTGACCGGCGCGGGAGGTAACTGAGATGAGTCGCAAGAGCCGACGTGAACTGGAGCGCGAACTTGACGACATCGACGACGGAGAGACACACCCGTCCGGAGACCGGCAGTATGAATTGCTTGAGGACGCGGTTGCGTTTGTGGAACGGGAGGTAACGATCCCCAAGAGGGATCGGCTAGTCAGTGGCCCGATAACAAAGAGGCAAGTATGATGCGGAGATGAGTTATTGAGACCGGATTTGAGGCGGCTGGAAGGCTCGTACAGCCGCTGATAGGGTCGGGCGGAAAAAAAGCCGGCTGATCCGTTGTGGGATAGAATAAGATGGGGTACTCTATTGTGAAACAACTAATAAACCTGTAGTGGATATTTGTCCCCCCCGAATGGTTAGATTACAACAACTACTATATCGCGCGGGAATAAAAATAGATATTATGGATAAGAATGAGTGAGGACACGACTAGACAGGAAGACGGCCCAATCGGCTGAAATAGCGGTTGTGAGGTGTGTGGAGCGTGGCGTGAGGTGGAGTAGGTTTGGACACATCGCCATCCTGAGATGGCTGTAATCGGTTGCTGAGGCGACTTATTGGGTGCGCAATCGGTAGTGAGTAAGCGTGTGACAGGTCAGTAAACTATCGACCCAGTTATTAGAAGTTGAGTCCGTTTGGATGTTCCAAAATGGACGTGACGAGATTCGACTGGAATGTGGCATTATTTATTTATACGATGAAGCCGTTCGGTCAATCATCAAATGTACTGTTTGGAGGGTGCAGGCTTGACAGTGGGTGTGTTGAGAGCGCGCTGATATGGTGTGAACGGGCCAGACAATACGGTCGGTGTTTAGGGGTGAATGTGGCATACAAATGTCCAAGCTAACTGATGACGGTAGATATATAATCATAGCGAGCGCGGCAAAAGTGACTGTTTGTATTACACGAAAGAACTCTCATGCTGAACGGAATTAGTCTCGACTGCGAGCGTATCTAATGGTATGAATACTGTGAGGGGGGGGATTGAGTCGGTGAAAAAGTGAATGCTCGCCCCGGTGGAGGCTACTCTTATAAAATATTTAAACCGGAGTTCCGAATTGTTCTGATTTCTGAGGAGGGTTCGTTGACAAACAGGGAGACAAGCAGCCCGGGGGGTGGGGTTTCGTGCAATCTGGGGAGTGATTAACTTGCTGTGGGACCGCTCACGGAGAGTCAAATGAAAATCCGCTATTTATGAGAGTGCGTATTCCTGAGTATGGTCTTCATATGTGTCCGAGGGTGTGATAGAACGATTAGCACATCAAAGAGCAGGGTACAGAGATCTGACGGCGGGAGACGGTCGGTCGGAAAGCAGCTTGTAGACGAGATTACTGAATCCACGGACTGAGACCACCGTGCAGGTCGGTGACAATCTGCCAATTTC
>UEZF01000044.1_pt1 | contig 22472 bp, 20 predicted proteins | sample 1903571 | NCBI WGS metagenome assembly UEZF01 (sample SAMEA4776352, study PRJEB27445) | saltern metagenome | biome: Hypersaline environment; feature: solar saltern; material: Pellet | place: Spain | collected 2014-08 | depth 0 m | reverse complement strand
CGGAGAGGCGCTCGATCGCCTCGGCGAGTGCTGTCTGTGCCGGTGCCGGGTCCAGTTCCTGCTCGCGGCGCGCCTGCAGGCGACCCCGCGCGGCCGCCACCGTCTCGCGCAACCGCTCACTCTTGATGCTCGCCTCCGCGACTGCCTGCCGGAGTCGCTCGCGCTCTGCCGCGGTCGACTCGTTCCCGCTCTTGTCTGTGAGCGCGGCCACCCGCTCCCTGGCTGCCGCGAGTGCCGTGTCGTGTGGTGTCTCGAACCCCCGACTGCGGGCCGCTGCCGCAAGCGCCGTGCGCGTCCGCAGCCCCATTCCCCGGCGGATACAGCCGACGTACCTGTATGCCGGACCTGGCTCGTCCGACACGACCGTGACCCGCGTATCACCGTCACTCTCCGCGCGGACTGCCCGCGCGAGAACCGTCGGTTCGACCGGGGCTGTCACCGTGAGTGCCCGGCCACGCCTGACCACGTCACCGATTCGACATCTGACAGTCGTGCTCATAGCTCCAGCTCCGAGTCTCTCATACGCTCCGGGTCTGGCAGGTCCCTGCCGGCCGCGAACCGCTCGTAGGGAGTCGCGGGTGTGTCTCGGGCCTCGTAGCGCCGGGCTGCCTCGCGCACCGCCGGCCGGACGGCCGCGAACTCGTTGAACGGCTCTGTCCGCTCGACCCGAACTGCCTCGTCATGTTTCTCACGCAGTCGCAGCGCCTGGAACGCACCGAACTCTGTCTCGGCGAGCAGCGCTACCCGACCGGCCTGCAGAACAACAACCTCGTCGTGGGCGCGACAGGCGTTTCGCAGCGACTGTCGGGCGTGCCGTGTGTACGCGATGACCAGCAGCACATCTGAACGTGGACAGAACAGTAAATTAAACGTTTCGGCCATCCGCAAGAAGCGGCCGGGAGGCAACCGAGAGGGCATCGCCGCTGATATCGACACGCGCATCGAACAGCGTCGCCAGACCGGCAAGCACCTGTTCGTCGTGGGCGAGGGGGTTGATGTGGACGTGTGTGCGTGCGCCAACCGCTCGAAGTCGCCCGGTGAGAGCGTGCAGGAACTCGTAGACATCGGTGTAGTCGGCGTACTGGAGCGTGGTCGTCACGGAGTCAAAACAGACCGACACCTGGTCGCGCCCGTCGAGCACGTCGTCGATGACGATACCGAGTCGTGTCAGGTCTGCCGGTGCGCTGACCTGGTGTGTGGTCACCGACTCCTCGGCGCTCGGAACAGTGTCGCCGACGGCGATGACGATAACCTCACCGACCGCCTCGTCGTCGAGTTCCGCGGCGTACGCCGAGGGCCTGCGGGTGTAGCTGACGACAAGCACGTCGGTTTTCCCCTCGATCCCGTGCAGCGAGCCACACAGCGACCGCCTCCGGTCGGTCGGTGGTCCTTCCAACAGGACTGTTCGGGCGCTGTCCGACAGTTTGCTGTCGAGTGTCTCGCTGTCTGTGTCTCCCGACATATCAGAGCTCGACATCGACCTCCGCGCCCTCGGTTGCGTCATCGAGCCCGTCCTCGTGTGCCTCGGCGGTGAACTGCACTGAAAGGTCGGCGTCGGTGAGCACCTCCTCGAAGGTGGTCCGGAAGCGCTGGCTGACCCGGCGAGACCGGTCGACCGCCGCCACCACCGCCGCCGCGCGCTCGACGGTCTCCCTGTCGGTGTCGAACTCGGAGGCGAGCCGGTCGGTCGGCACGCTCCCGCCGAACTCCGGGTCCTCGGCGCGAACGGCTGTCTCGAACTCACCGCCGGGGCCCTCCTCGTCCCGGACCAGGTGCAGGTCCATTCGCGCCCGGAACACCGTCTCCGGCGTGCACCCGAGCGATTCGGCGATCGCGTCGTCGCTGTCACCGGCGTAGAACGCACGCACCAGCCGGCAGAGCTGGTCGTCGTCGAGCGAACTCCGCAGGTCGAACTTCCTGCGCAGTCGCTCGAGCACCGACTGTAGCCGCGTGTTGACCGAACCCTCGTCTGTGGCCAGCGAGCCACGCGCGTCCTGCTGTGTCTCGGTGACCGTCTCGCCGTCGGCCACATCCATGAAGATGTCCCGAAGCTGTTCGGTCTTCTCGTCCATTCCCCGTACGATAGTCGAGACAGCTATAAAAATCTGTTCCTGCGGGTCGGGCCAGTGCCCCGTCTGGAGTGTCACACTCGTGGCCACACCACTGACTGTCCGGTGAGCGCGCCCGGTGTATGAACCCCGGCTTTATGTATATGCCCTCCGATACACTACTCACGGATGGTCGAGATACCTGCTTCGTTGCGGAGTTTGTTCACCGCGAGAGTCGAAGAGCGTTCGACGACACCAGACCGCAACGGTGGGCCCCCGGACCCGCCGGTCGACGAGGGGGAGGTCCGTGATGTCACGATCGAGTCTGTCGGTGACCAGGGTGATGGCATCGCGAAGGTTGAACGGGGCTACGTGGTGATCGTGCCCGACGCGAAACCCGGCGACCAGCCCACCGTCGAGATCGAACAGGTAAAGGAAAACGTCGCCTTCGCGCGCGTTATCGACGGCCGGCGCCGGTAGACCCCGGGTTGACCGGTGACCCGCCCGCCTCGATATCTCTTTGCTCACCGTCTGCCGACAGTTACTCCCATTGCACGCCGGGGTTAGTGACGGCACCGTTCGCGGCAGAGCCGAAGTCGCGGGTGTACTTCGCGAGCACACCGGCCCCATACGGTGGGTCCGGGTCGTCGCGCTCCTTGAGACGACGGTTCAGTTCGGCCTCGGGGCAGTCGACAGCGAGTGTGCGGTCTGGAATGTCAACCGTGACAGTGTCACCGTCCTCCAGGGCGGCGATTGGGCCACCGACGTACGCCTCGGGGGCGACGTGGCCGACCATCGGGCCGCGGGTGGCCCCGGAGAACCGGCCGTCGGTCAGCAGGGCAACATCGTCCTCGTGACCCTGGCCGACAACGGCGGCGGTCACGCCGAGCATCTCACGCATCCCCGGTCCGCCGCGGGGGCCCTCGTTGCGAATTACGATGACGTCACCGCTCTCGATGTCACCCTCCTGGACGTAGGCCATCGCCGACTCCTCGCTCTCGAAGACCCGTGCCGGCCCCTCGTGGTGGAACGCATCCTCCCCGGTCACCTTCAGCACCGACCCGTTCGGTGCGAGGTTGCCGGTGAGTATCTTTATCGCCCCTTCGGCCTGTTTCGGATTCTCGACGGTGTAGAGCCAGTCCTCGTCGATCTCCCCGTCCGGTGGAAGTCGACCCGTCTCTTCGAGATGCTCGAGTTCCGCTGTGAGTGTGCGCCCGGTGACCGTCAGCGCATCGCCGTGTAGTAGGTCCGCGTCGAGCAACCGCCGGAGCACAACTGGGACCCCGCCGACCTCGTGGAGGTCGTTCATTACACGCTCGCCGCCGGGTTGGAGATCGGCGCCTCGCTGAGCGCGGCCATCGTGTTGGCGGTGAACATCCCGCCACACGACCCCGCCCCGGGGCAGGCCGACCGCTCCATCTCGTCGAGTTCCCCTGCGCTCATCTCACCCTGCGCAACTGCACCCACACCCTCGAACACGTTCTGGATGGTGACCTCCCGACCGTCGTGTTCGCCGGGCAGTATCGAGCCACCGTACAGGAAGACACTCGGCAGGTCCGTCCGGGTGGCAGCCATCATCATTCCGGGCATATTCTTGTCACAGCCACCGATGGTGACGAGGCCGTCGATGCGCTCGCCAAAGGCCACGAGTTCGACCGAGTCCGCGATCACCTCCCGCGAGATGAGCGAGGCGCGCATCCCCTCGGTCCCCATCGAGATTGCATCGGAGATTGTGATGGTGCCGAACTCGACAGGCATTCCTCCGGCCGTGTCGACGGCAGTGTGGGCCGCTCCGGCGACATCGTCGAGGTGGACGTTGCAGGGTGTGATATCCGCGGCGGGGTTGGCGATACCGACGAGCGGCGAGGACAGGTCCTCGTCGTCGTACCCCATCGCCCGGAACATCGCCCGGTGGGGGGCCCGGTCCGGCCCCTGTGTGACCTCGTTGCTCGGCAGGTCGGGGTCTTTCTCGTAGCGCAGTTTCTCTGCCTGCTCCTCCTGTTGCATAGTACGTGGTCAGTGCGGACCCAGTTAAGCCTTGCAGGCGACCACCTGTGCTCTGTAGGTCCCAGACCGGATGACCCTCGCGGGCGACCGCCGGGTCTCAGTCCCGGTCCGGGAGCAGGCGGCGGTCGACCTGCCGGTAGGTGTCCTCGAGGGACCCGCTGTTGTCGATCGTGACGTGCTCGCGGTCGAGAGGTTCAAACTGCTCGCGGTGTTGGCGGTAGACATCCACGTCTGCGTCACTCGCGTCGTTGGTCCGGGAGCGGAGGCGGTCACGCACGACCGCCGGCGGGCAGGTGACGTGGACGAACCGGGCGGTCGCACCGGTCTCGGCGGCGACACTCACAAGTCGATCCCGGTCGTCCACGTGTTTGAACGTGCCATCGACGACGACCTCGCCCGCATCGAGTCCGGCGCGTGTCCTGTCGAGGAGTTCGTCGTAGGTGCGGCGCCCCTCGACCGGTGTGTACTCCGGGTCGTCGAACAGGTCGTGACGGACCTCGTCGCTGCGATAGCGCGTCGCGGGCAGTTGCTCGGCCACGTACGCCGACACTGTCGACTTCCCGACCCCTGGGAGACCACAGCAGACGACCAGCAGTGGACTGGGCATAACACGCGATGGGGGCGGCTACCACATAGGCGACCCGGTTCGCCCTTTGGACTGGAGTCCGACTGACAGTGCCGCTCAGCAGTCGACGCCGAGCGCCCCAAGAACCCCCGACCAGGTCGACACCCGTCTGTGCCGGGTCCGTGGCCGCCGGAGGGGCCGGCAGTCGGGGAGCCGTCGTGCGCCTGTCTGACGCGGGTCAGACGGGTCGGCGGTGTTAAGAGGGTCGAACGCCCCGATAGAGACGTGGCGCTGTTTGGCACGGACCCGCTGGAGGAACTGCTTGTCCCCGACGGGACCCACGCACAGGAACACGACCTCGTGACCGACGGGGACGTCATCGTCGCCAGCCAGAGCACAGTAGAGTTCGGCGTCCGAGGTGGGAACGTCATCGCGGGCGAGCGTGTCGAGTTCGGCGGTGATATCGAGGCCGAGGGGGACTGCCGGCTCGACACCTGGTGTGAGGTTGCGGGCAACGTGCTGGTCGGTGAGGACGCGTACCTCGGCGAGCGGGCACACATCGACGGCGAGTTGCGCGTCGCCGGCAACCTCGATATCGGCGACAACGTGCAGATAGACGACGGGTTCGAGGCGAACGGCTGGATCGTTATTCGGAATCCGATGCCGACGATCGTTTTCCTGTTTATCTACCTCTCGCAGTTGCTCCGCATCGGTGAACAGGATGCCGCAGAGCAACTGCTCGATGCGGTGACCGACGCGGACGAGCGCGAGCAGGACCCGGTGCTCGTCCCGCGTGGGAGTCGGGTCGGTGACGACGCCTGGCGGGTCTCGACGCCGGGGCGTGTCGGCGACGACTGCCGGCTCCACGGCAACATCCGCGCCGAGTCGCTCGTGGTCGGCCGCGAGACCGAGCTGTTCGGGAGTCTCCGTGCCCGCGAGGGTATCACCGTCGGTGCCGGCACCGAGGTGACCGGGAACGTCACCACACGCGAGGGGACCGTCCGCGTCGGTCCCGGGGTGACCGTCCGCGGCGACATCGCCGGTGAGTTCGTCGAGGTTCACCGCGATGCCGATATCGAGGGTGCGATCCGCGCCAGCGAGGAGACGTCGATTGTCTCCGACCCCGTTCTCGACGACGCAGCGGTCTCCGTCGGCGACGACCCGGCAGGGTCCGGCGAGCGTGCACCCGAGTCGACACCGACCACGGACGCGGGCGACGCGGAAGAGGCCGGTGCGGGCGAGGCCAACGGGACCGGCGAGGGCGAGAGTGAAACCGGTGAGAACGAGATGCCGGGTGAGGACGAGGAAACGGTACCGGTCAAGGAGGCAGAGAGCAGGGGAACACAGGACAGCGACGGGCCGGCAGTCGACGGCGGAACCTCCGCGGCGGGGGGGTCGAACAACCGGACGGAGACAGACGAGCAAGAGGAGGGCGACTCCGTTCCGGGCGGGTCCCCGGAGACGACAGGCGATAGCGGATAGCAGCCCTGCCGATCGGTGCAGATTTCTGCTCACAGCGAATCCCGGAGCTCCGCGAAGGGGTCTGTCGATGACCGTTCACACGGCAAAGAGACAGTCGTGTCCGTTTGGATGAACGAAAAACCCGTTTCAACCGGCTCAGGCGAAAGCAATTGGGACGCCGGCGGAGCCGTCCTCGTCGCGGACCTTCGCGAGGGCGCTCTGGAAGTCCTTCATTCGGACGGCGGTACGGTCGTCCCGGATGGCAAACATCCCGGCCTCGGTGGTGAGCGAGGACAGCTCCGCGCCGGTGAACCCGTCGGTGTCGGCGGCGAGTTCGCCCAGGTCGACGTCGTCGAGACTCATCTCGCGGGTGTGAATCTCGAGGATGCGCTCGCGGGCCGTCGGGTCGGGTTCGGGCACCTCGATGAGGCGGTCGAACCGGCCCGGGCGGAGGATGGCGCGGTCGAGCATGTCGAACCGGTTTGTTGCGGCGATGATACGGATCTCCCCGCGGTCGTCGAACCCGTCCATCTCCGAGAGCAACTGCATCATTGTGCGCTGGACCTCGGCGTCACCGGAGGTCTTCGACTCTGTTCGGGTCGACGCGATGGCGTCGATCTCGTCGATGAAGATTATAGCCGGTTCGTGCTCGCTCGCGAGCTCGAACAGGTCACGCACCAGTCGGGCGCCCTCACCGATGAACTTCTGGACGAGCTCTGAACCGGCCATCTTGATGAACGTGGCGTCGGTCTCGCTGGCGACAGCCTTCGCGAGCATCGTCTTGCCGGTGCCAGGTGGCCCGTGCAGGAGCACGCCGGCAGGCGGGTCGATACCGACCACGTCGAACTGGTCGGTCTGGACGAGCGGCTGCTCGACCGCCTCGCGGACCTCGCGGATCTGTTCCTCAAGACCACCGATGTCGTCGTAGGTCGTCCCAGGGCGCTGTTCGACCTGCATCGCCTGTGTGCGGGCATCCGTCTCGGCTTCGAGCACCTGCTTGACAGCAAAGGAGTCGTTTACTGCCACCCGGTCACCCGCGTCGATCGTCTCCCGGAGCGTGGGCGAGACCTCGGTCAGCACCTCCTGGTTGTTTCCGTGTTGTTTGATCACAACACCCTCGTCAAGCAGTTCCTCGGCGGTGGCGACGTACAGCGACGAGGTTTTTAGCGTCTCGTTCTCGCGTTGCAGGTGGTCGACCCGTCCCGTGAGCTTCTCCTGTCGTTGCTCCGCCGTGTTCAGCTGCTGCTGTAGCTTTGTGTTGACGCGCAACACCTCGCTGTAGTGGTTACGGAGTGCCGCGAGCCGTTCCGACGGCGTCATATCGGGGTCGAGGTCGAGTCGCGGGCGCTCTGGAAGCGATGGACTGCGTGACATCTGACTATCTATCCTTTGTGACCGTCGATTATAGTCCCTTCGACAGCGACCCTCACCATCCGCTACCGGGACAGAAACCGAGCACGGGCGGGGAGCGCGTGTTACCGCGGCTCGGCATGTGGTCCGGCCTCGCTCTGGGCCTGCCAGCCACCGTCGAGACCACACGCCTCCCGGACGGTGAAGCTGAACGCGGTGTCGGCGGTCACCGCCGTCCCACCCTCGACGGTCAACCGCCCCCGCGCCGAGAGCGGGGTACGAGAGCGCCACACTGGTCGCCGGCTCTGGCATATCTTCGGGCAGCTCCGGTCGGTCGGGTAACTGTGACACACCACCGGATAGCGGTGGGTCGGCAGGACGGCGCCACGCTGAGACAAAAAGGCTTATTCGGTGGCCTATCAGATACTTTCCTATGGCACGGCTCGATGTCGACCGGGTCCCGTACGAGGACTACAGCAATCGACAGCTGGTGGCACTCCCGCTAGCAGCGCTCGCGGTCGCCATCGCAGTCATCCTGGCTGTGTTCGTGCTCACGGGCTCGCCGGTCTCGCTGGGGCTCGATTTCACCGGTGGGACCGAGCTCCGGTTCAGCGCGTCGGACGCGTCGACGGGTGACATCGAGACCGCGTTCGAGGAGGCAGGGATAGATGTCGCGAGTGTGCGGTCGGTCGGTGCCGGCGACTCGTACATCCTGACTACACAGGAAACCGACAGCGAGGCACTCGAGACGGTTGCAGAGCGGGTCGGTGACCGGGTCGAGTCGATCGACTCCCGCTCCGCGACGTTCGGCTCCGACACGCAGCGACAGGCGCTGTTCGGCGTTCTCATCGCGTTCGGCGGAATGAGTCTGCTAGTTGCGCTGATCTTCCGAACGCTCGTTCCGAGTGTCGCTGTCGTGGTCTCCGCGTTCTCCGATATCCTCATTCCGGTGGCGCTGATGAACCTGCTCGGTATCGACCTGACACTCGGGGCGGTTGCCGCTCTGCTGATGCTGATCGGGTACAGTGTCGACTCGGACATCCTGCTGAACAATCACGTACTCAGGCGACACGGCGGGTTCTACGAGAGCGCGTACCGCGCGATGCGGACAGGTGTCTCGATGACACTGACCTCCATCGCGGCGATGCTGACGATGTTCGCGGCGTCGTGGTACCTCGGGATCCCGTTGCTCCCGGACATCGCGCTCATCCTCGTGTTCGGGCTGGTGGCGGATCTGATGAACACGTATATGTTGAACATAACCCTGCTCCGCTGGTACAAGTTCGAGGGAGTGAGCCGATGATAGACCTCCGTGACAACCTGCGTGTGCTGTTGCTGGTCGGGTTGTGCCTGCTGGCGGCACTGGCGCTTTTTGGGCCGCTGGGGGCCGGCGGCGACCAAGGGTTCGGTGCCGACCCACCACAGCCGGACCCGGTGACGACCGCCACCAGCGACGACACCGGCGCGTTCAGCGTCGAACTGCCAGCAGGCGAGTACGAGGCACTCGTCGATGAGATCGGGTACGACGAGTTCGAGACCGAACTCGAGGTCACCGGCGGCAACACGACAACAGTCGATATCGACCTGTCCGCGCGAGAGACAGGCACACTCTCCGGACTCGTAACGGGACCCGATGGCCCGGTCGATAACGCCACGGTCACCGTCAGGGCAAACGAGACGGAGGAGCTCGTACAGCGGGTCACGACCGGTGCCGACGGCAGCTACGAGACCACACTCGAGACCGGCGAGTACACCGCCCGTGTCGACGAGATCGGGTTCGGCGTCACACAGGAGGAGTTCACAGTCGCCGCGGACGAGACGACCACCCTGGATACGACCCTCGATGCCATCGGCACCGGTACGGTCACGGGGACCGTGACCGGCGGCGGCGAGAACCTGTCCGGTATCGAGATAACGGCTCTCAACAACGCGACCGGGGTGACTATCACGACGACGACAACCGGTCCCGATGGGGGGTACGAGCTGACACTGGAGACCGGTGACGTGAGCCTGCAGGCCGACAGTCCGCTGTTCGAGGCCAGCAGCACTGCACAACTGGTTCAGGCGAGCGAGACACACGCCGTCGACTTCGATCTTGAACCGCGAGAGACCGGCTCTATCCAGGGAGCCGTCACGGCCGGGGGAGACCCGGTCGAAGGCGTCACCGTCACTGTACAGGACCAGGCAACCGAGAGTGAGCAGTCCGCCGATGTAACCGGGACAGACGGGGGGTACGCGGTCGACCTCGGTGTCGGCTCATACCAGGTGGTCGTCGACGAACTGCTGTACGAGGGGTTCAGCGAGACAGTGAACATCACAGCCGGTGACTCCACCGGGCTCGATATCGGACTCGAGCGGGTTGAGACCGGCACGGTCGAGGGGACTGTCACCGGTGACGGCGACGCGCTCGCGGGTATCGATGTCGAGTTCATCGACCCGGACGCCGGCACGGGTGCAGACCTCGACGGGGCGTCGTTCGGTGACCCGACGAACCTCGAGTACGGGCTGGAGCTGTCCGGCGGCGCGCGCATCCGCGGGACACTGCAGGGGCTGACCGCGGAGGGCGTGGGTCTGGAGACGGGAAGCAGTTTCCAGGTCGAGCGGACGGTCGCCGAGGAACTGGGGATCGACCAGATCAACGTCCGCGTGCGCAGCGGACCCGACGCCGTCGAACTGTACACCGAGAACGTAACCCGGGGAGAGTTTGCCGAGGCCCTCGATGCGGCCGGCTTGACCGTCGAGACGAGCGATATCCGAGCGGGTGTGACGAGCGACACCCGGCAGGAGGCGGTCACGACAATAACAGACCGCGTCGACCAGACCGGATTCTCCGGTGCGGACGTGTTCTCGAGCAGCTCCGTTACCGGTGAGAACTTTATCGTCGCGGAGGTGCCCGGCGTCACGCGCGGGGAGCTGCGGGAGATAATCTCCGAGACCGGGCGTGTGCAGATTGTCGCCGGCTATCCCGAGCAAACGGGGAACGGGACAGTGTACAACCAGACTGTGCTGCTGACACAGGACGACATCGACGGCATCGATAGCGCAGAGTCGGGGAGCACGAGCATCCCGAACCCCCACGTTCCGGTCGCGCTGACAGAGGAGGCCGGCGAGCGGTTCGCGAACGTGATGCGCGATACCGGGTTCACATCGCCGCAGGGGGTCGGGAACTGCTTCTTCGACGAGGACGTCTACGACGCACCCGCTGCGGAGCACAGGAACCAATACTGCCTGTTTACCGTTGTCGACGGCGAGTATGTCTACGGGTCGAGCATGGGCGACAACCTCGCCGGAACGATAAACTCCGGTGGGTTCGAGAACGACCCGCGGTTCGTGATGCAGACCGGTAACTTCGAGTCAGCACAGGAACTCGAGGTGAACCTCCGCGCCGGCGAACTCCCGACCGATATCGAGATTATCACCGAGTCGTTTATCTCGCCGAGTCTCGCACAGCAGTTCAAACCGCTCGCCCTGTTGACAGCACTCGTCGCGTGGCTCTCGGTCTCCGCGGTTGTCTACTACTGGTACCGCGATGTCCGCGTGGCTATCCCGATGCTGTTGACCGCGGGCAGCGAGGTGTTCCTGTTGCTCGGGTTCGCGTCTGTCGTCGGACTGGCGCTCGATCTCTCACACATCGCCGGTCTCATCGCCGTTATCGGCACCGGTCTCGACGACCTGATAATAATGGCAGACGAGATACTACAACGCAAAAAGAAGGTCGAAACCGGGCGGGTGTTCCAGAGCCGGTTCCGGAAGGCGTTCTGGATAATCGGGATGGCCGCGGTGACGACCATCATCGCTATGAGTCCGCTGGCGGTGTTGAGCCTCGGTGACCTGCAGGGGTTCGCCATCATTACCATCGTCGGTGTGCTCATCGGTGTCGGCATCACCCGACCGGCGTACGGCGACGTGCTGCGGAAACTGGTGCTCGACGACGTGAAACGGACCGGTTGAGCCACGTCGCCCTGCATGTACCTTCTGTGCTCTATTTACACGTCAAAAGGGGACAGCAGGCTCAAAAACGCGCGGATTCGACGCGCTACAGGTCGGCGTCGTCCTCGACAGTGATGTCGGCGTGTAGTTCCTCGCGCAGCGCGGAGTGGACGTGACAGATATCCTCTGCGCGCGCGACCACGTCGTTGACGGCGTCACCGAGCGACGCCTCGACGGCGATGTCGAAGCTGACCCCCGAGAGGTCGTCACCCTCGTCAAGCGTGGCGCCCACGTCAACTTGGACGGCGCCAAGATTGTCAAACCCCTCCTGCTGTGCGCCGACACGGAACGCCGGAATGAAACAGGATGCGTAGTCCGCCGCCAGTACCGCGTTCGGGTTCGGTCCGCGCTCATCGGTCGCGTCGACTGTCAGCTCCCACTCGCCGACGACGCTCCTGGTCGCGTACCCCTCTGTGCTCGTGCTGGTGACCTCGATGTCAGACATACATAGTACATTCGTGCGCAGCGAACAAAAACCCCCGTGTGTTCGGACCGGGTGTGGGACCGTCCGCAGACGACCGCACCCTCCTTGGACACCGACCTCTGCTCACGCCGTCGGAGATGTGGCGTACCGAGGCGATGGTCACGGTCTCAGCGGTAGCTCAGAGCTCGAACGACTCGTCGCCGTCGAGCACGACCGCCTCGGCGTCGGATGCGTGTGATTCGACCTCGTCCTCGAACGTTGCGGTGTCGATCTCGATCGGCGGGAACGTGTCGTAGTGCATCGGGAGCGCGTAGTCGACACCGAGCCAGTCGGCGGCGATGGCGGCCTGTCGGGGACCCATCGTGAAGTGGTCGCCCGCGGGAAGTGCGGCGGCGTCGGGGTCGAGGTACGCCCCGATCACCTCGCGCATCTCGGTCATCAGCGCGGTGTCGCCGGCGTGGTAAAACGTCGTCGAGTCGGCGTCACCGAGTTCGGTCGGCGCCGTATCCGAGATAACGTAGCCGACCGGCATCCCGAGTTCGAGCTCGTAGCCGGTGTTCGCACCGTTCGTGTGGTCCGCACGGTGCATCGTGACGAACGCCTCGCCACATGCCACGGTCCCACCCATGTTCATCCCCATCCCGGCGACGGCGTTGTTGTACCCGAGTTCGTCCTCCGCGAAGGCAGCGAGTTCGGGCACCGCCACCAGCGTCGCATCCGAAAAGGCCGCGGCGTCCCCGATGTGGTCGGCGTGACCGTGTGTCAGCAGCACGTAGTCCGGCGTTTCCACGTCCTCCGGGGACAGGCCGGTCTTTGGGTTGCCGAAGAAGGGGTCGATGAGCATACTGGTCTCCCCGAGTTCGACGCGCCACGTCGAGTGACCGTACCACGTGAGTTTCATGACACTCGACCGTTCGCGTGCTCACCACTTAACAACTGCGAGACCCCCGGTCTCGCTCCCGCTCTGTGAGATGTATGCCCTGACCCCGGCCGTGCTGTGAAGTCCGTTTCCGGCTCCACCCGGCGGAACGTTCAACTGTCCAAGGTGACGTGTTCGCGTATGGCGCACGTTCTGTTACCGGTCGACGACGAGGAACACGCACGGCAGGGCTGTGACCTCGCCACGGAGCTGTTCCCGGAGGGGAGCTTCCTGTTGTTGCACGTCATCAACACCGCCAACGCGGCGGGGTACAGCCCCGAACCGGGGGCGCCGGGTGTCGCCGAGGAGTGGTACGAGAGAGACCGAGGAGCTGTTTGAGAGGTTGAGCGCGCGTATCGAGCAACGCGACAACGACGCCACCGTCGAGCACAGCATCGAGGTTGGCCAGCCCGCACAGACAGTCCTCGGGCGGATCGAACAGGGAGACATCGACCACGTCGTGATGGGCAGTCACGGTCGTGAGGGGATCTCCCGGCTGTTGCTCGGTACTGTCGCCGAGACGGTGGTCCGGAACTCTGTGACGGTTGTTCGGTGACCCGGCCGTCTCGAGCCGTGAAATGGACCCCTCCGTTTATCCGAGTGCCGGAGCCAGCTACAGGTGAGGACGAATGCTCACACAGATCAAGCGCGGAATCGGGATGACGGTCGACAGTTTCGTTGTAATGAGGAACAACCCGAAGCTGCTGGTGTTTCCGGTGTTTGCGGGGCTGGGCGCACTCGGGTTCCTGGCGCTCCTGTTCGGGTCGACACTCACCGGTATCATCGGTGTTGAGGGTATCGAGGTAATCGAGACACAGGCGGCACTCGAGGAGACAGCCTCGAACAACACGGCCATCCTCCTCGCGGCGGTCTTTCTGGGGTATCTCGGCACGACGTTCGTCTCGGTGTTTTTCACCGCGGCACTCGTCGCCGAATCGCGGGAGGTGTTCGCCGGAAACCGTGTCAGCCTGAAACGCGGTATCGCCGCCGCCTGGGACGCGAAGTACCAGCTCCTGGCGTGGGCGGTCATCGCTGCGACGGTCGGTGTCATCATCGACGCGATAGAGAACTCCGACTCGACGGTTGGTCAGGTGTTCGCCTGGGTGTTCGGTGTCGCCTGGAGTGTCATCACGTTCCTTGTGGTCCCGGTCGCGGTGCTCGACGACGACTCCTCGGTCCGGGGGATGTTCTCTCGGAGCGGCCGAACGTTCAAGCAGAACATCGGTGAGACTGTGGTCGGGGTGTTCGCCCCCCGAGTGGTCGGTGGTGTCATCGCGGTGCTCACTATCGGTGCCGTGGTCGGGTTGCTCGAACTCGGCGTGACCGGACTTGTGGTGCTCCCGGTGCTGGTGGTCGGTCTGATCGCCGCGCAGCTGCTCTCGACGACAATCCGGGGTATCGTGAAGACCTCGCTGTACGTCTACGCCACCGAAGGGAGACAGCCCGGGGCGTTCGACTCGGGCCGGTTCAGTTCGATGCTCGGGAACCGCTGAACGGACCCCTCGGCTCAGGATGGGTTCAACGCGGCCTCCAGCGACGGGATGTTGACCTGCTTCATCTGTTCGACGTAGCCCCACTCCTTCTCGGCCCACCCCTGGGTGACCCCGGAGAGCGGGCTGAGCGGCTCGGCTCGCTCGGCGCCGCTGTCCTCGAACAGCGCCTCCACCAGTCGCGGGAGGTCCGCGCCGGGCTGGGCGGCCTCGAACGGGTCGTACAGCACCGTCTCGATGCTGTTCGCCTCGATCAGTGCGACCAGGTCGACGATGTCACTGCTCGCTACCTCCTCGTTTGGTGAGACACCGGTCGGTGTCACAAGCTCGAACCCGTAGCGCTGTTCGATGTACTGGTATGAGTCGTGACCGGCGAACACGGCCACGTCGAGTTCGGCGTCCGTGACCAGCTCCAACAGCCGTTCGTCGACCGCTGCGAGCTCCGCCCGGTACCGGTCTGCGTTTTCCCGGTAGCGGTCGGCGTTCTCGGGGTCGTACTCGGCGAGCGCGTCGGTGATTGTCCCGACCATCTCGCCCGCGAGCACGGGGTCGATCCACGCGTGCGGGTCGGAGCGGGGCCGCAATCGTCTCATCCTCGGCGTGTGGGACGACCACCGTCAGCGGGATCTCGTCGCCGACCGCGACGTCGGGCGGGCCGCCGTGCCAGTGGCCACGTCCGCTGTGCCACCGGCCCTCCTGTCGGTCTGTCCTGGCGTCCCAGAGCTGGAACTCCCCGGTTGCCAGCTCCTCGCGGGTGAACTCCCGGTCGTCGACCGGCTCCGGCGGGTCACCGCCACCGTCGAACGGCAGCAGACGCGGCCCGAGACCCTCCAGCGCGTCGACGATGGTCATCTCGTCTCCGTAGTCACGTGACAGCGTTCCCGCGGCATCGACCGCCCACTGGAACTCCGGCGTATCGAGATAGACGAACATCTCTGTGGCCACGAGGTCGGGCACAATCCCGCTGTTCGGTGTCCAGCCGTGCCCCATCTCGCCGGTCTCGACCGGTGTCTCGAACGTGAGCTGCTCGCCACCGACCGCGTCCGCCCAGTCCGACAGCGCGAGAAACGCGCCGTACCCGTCCGGGCTCCCGCTACTGCCACCCCCTAAACACCCCGTTAGCGCCCCTGCCGCCGCTCCTGCACCCGCAGCCAGTGCCTCGCGTCGTGTTGGGCTCATATGACCCTGTTGTGTCTCTCTCATAAAAAGCATTATTATCGAGATTCTATTTGTTAATAATATGTCGGCGGTCACCAGGAGCGCTCCAGCACGAGTTCCCCCTTCCGGTCGTCCGAGGACGTACATATCGGCCGGTCCACAGGCAGGACGCCACTGCTCTTCTCCGTGGTCGTGTCCGCCGTTTTCTCCATCTCCCTGGTGGGAGAAAACGAGAGTCTCGCCGGTATCTGCCGGTTCCCTCTGATACGGCCATACGTGACTCGTTACCACCGGGCTGTCACAGGCTCCCGTTTCACGGGTTGTTTCACGGAGTTCGGAACGGTGCTGAAAATACTCACGCACGATCGTATGAGTGTGGGTTGGAACCGAAATGCCGTGGTTCGGCACGGCAGTTATCCGGTGGCCGGATGCCACGGTCCTCAGGCCGTGGTGGAGGTCACCGTACTCGCCGCCGTGGAGGACAACGTGACCACCCTCACCGTCTATAATCACGTCGAACAGCCGATGTGTGTCCGATATCTCGGGGTCCTCAGCGGTCGGTGTCGACCCGCTCCGCCAGCGCAGAGAGGTGACGGGACTGGCGCTCGAGGAGTTCGTTCTGCCGGTCGACCGTCCGCGCCAGTTCACTCACCTGGCGTTCGAGCGCGTCGATGCGCTCCCCGAGTTCGTTGTCGCCGGCCCTATCACTGACCGACACTGCACTGCGGGTGTCCCCGTTGTCTGCCGGTTCCGGGCGGTCGGTGTCGTCCGGTTCGAGCCAGCCGTCGTCGGTGACAGCACCGATGGCGTCGGTCCCGGTGTTTTCCTGTTCATCGGTTGTTTCGATGAGCGGGGAGATCTCTTCCTCCAGCGCGATAGAGGAGTGTGGCGCGGGGTCGTCGGTATCGGCTTCGAGGCGCTCGTTCAACTGTTCGAGCGAGTCGACATTGTGGAACGCACACAGTGTCCGGGTCAGCGTCCGGCGCAACAGCGGCGCCTCCTCGCTGGGTGCCTTTATCCGCTCGGCTCTGCCGTCGACCCAGAGCACGACCTGTGTCGCCACGTTGCCCTCCTCGAACTCGAGACCGGTGACGGCCTCGAACGGGTACGTCTCCGAGTCGCTCTCCCAGACCGCAGGTCCGACGTGTTTCACCAGCCGCGAGTCCGTGACCACCACTGTCAGGTCGCTGAACAGGTAGACCCCGTGTATCTCCTCGTCCTCCTCGACGACACCCGCCGACACGAGGATACCCCCGAACAACCCCTCTAGTGTCGCCTCGGCGTGGCTGTTCGCGACCTCGAACTGTCTTGTGTCGTCGATGTACTCCAGGTGGAACGTCGTCTTGCGCCGCCCCTGCGAGACCGAGAGCCGCTCGATGTCGTTGCCGTAGACCTCTACGGTGGCGTCGCTGAGCAGGCTTTCCTCCCGGTAGATGAGTGTCCGGTCCCGCGTGAACACCGCGAGTGCCTCTCCGTCCAGCGCGACCTCGTTTCGTGGCTCAGCTCCGAGACGATGTCTGAGCAGGTCCGGAATCTCCATGTCGCCGTGTTGGCTGTGCGTGTTAATAAACCGTCGGTGGGTGGAACGCCCTCGCCGGACGTCTCTTTGTACCTGTTCAGGTGAGCACGGTGATCCCGTAGCCCCCGTCCTCTAGCGCCCCGAGCAACTGCTCGACGTGGTCGGGACCGCGGGTCTCGAGATCGACCTCCACCTCGGCGTCGTCCAGCGAGACGTCCCGGGAGCTCCGGTCGTGCCGGATGGCGTAGATGTTGGCGTCCTGGTTGGAGATGATGTCGATCAGCGACTCGAGCGCCCCCGGTCGGTCGGGGAGCACCGTCCGGACACGCAGATACCGGCCCGTTTCGGCGAGACCGCGGATTATCACCGTCGAGAGCGTGTTCATGTCGATGTTGCCGCCACACAGTGCGAGCGCGATCACCTCGTCGTCCTCGTAGTCGAACGCCCCCTCGAGGAGAGCCGCCAGCGAAACCGCACCGGCACCCTCGGTGAGTGTCTTGCTGCGCTCGAGCAGTGTCACAATCGCCACGGCGATCTCGGCGTCCGAAACGGTCACCACCTCGTCGACACGCTGCCGGATGACTTGGAACGTCCGCTCACCCAGCGACCGGGTTGCGATGCCATCGGCGATTGTGTCGACGCTGTCGAGTTCGACCCGCTCGCCGCTCTCTACTGACGGGGCCGCGCTCGATGCCCCTTCGGCCTGGACACCGATCACGCGGATATCGGGGTCGTGGCTCTTCAGCGCGGTCGCAACACCCGAGACGAGACCGCCGCCGCCGACCGGCACGACCACGGTCTCGACCTCGGGCAGGTCCTCGAGGATCTCGAGTCCGAGCGTACCCTGACCGGCCATCACCTCCCAGTCGTCGAACGCCGGCAGATAGTACCGCCCCTCCTCGCGCTCGATCTCGTGGGCGCGCTCGGCGGCCTCATCGTAGTCGATACCGTGCAACACCACGTTCGCACCGTACGCGCGTGTCGCCTCCACCTTCTGTATCGGCGCGTACTCCGGCATCACGACCGTCGCGTCGACGCCCATTCGCGTGGCCGCGAGTGCGACACCCTGTGCGTGGTTGCCGGCACTCGCCGTGACCACACCAGCATCGAGTGTCTCCGTCGGCAGTGTCGCGATGCGGTTTGTCGCACCGCGTATCTTGAACGAACCGGTGCGCTGGAGCATCTCCTGTTTCAGGTAGACATCGGCACCCGTCATCGACGAGAACGTGTACGTGCGTGACAGCGGCGTGTGCCGGGATGTCTCGGCGACCCGCTCACGGGCCGCGGTGATATCGTCGAGTTCGAGCATACCTGATATTCGCGCTCCCGGCGGTTAGGCGTTGTCACCGCGGTGACGAACGCAGGTCGAAAGTGGAGCGGTGACACTGCAGTCGCGACTGCAAGCCAACTGTATCACCGGGCGTTCATAAATCCCCGTATGACGCGAGACCGACGCGGTCCTGTGGTTGTGTGTTCCTCGGCGCGCCCGACAGACAGTTGGCTGACGGCAGTCCGACACGTGTTGACGCCCGGTAACGACGCGACCGGCGACAGGTCGGTACCGGGGCTAAGAGCGGCCGGCGAGCGCCTGCCGGAGCGTCCGTGAGCGCTCCGCGAGCGCCCGGCGTTTCAGCAGGACGAACCCGACCGCGATGACACAGAACCCGACGACGGTCAGCGGTTCGAGCGTCTCACCCAGGAGCGCCCACCCGACAACGGTAGCGACGACCGGGGCGGCATACGAGACAAGATTGATATCGACCGCGCCGAGACGCTCGAGCAGTCGGAAGTAGATGACGTACCCGACCACACTCGCGAGCACCGCGAGGTAGCCGACCGCGATTACAGCCTCGGTGGTGACCGCGAGGTCGCCGACCGACTCCCCGGGGAGGGCACCGCTCGTGGCGTGCATTATCACCGCGCCGAGGACGAACGACCAGGCGACAGCCCCTTCGGTGCCGATGTTGCTCTCGGTGCGCTCGAGCAGGACGCTCCCGAGTGCGACCGACATCGCGGCGAGAAAGACCAGTCCTGGCGCGGCGACCTCCTCGACGGTGATCGCTCCGGAGTCCGGGACCGCCACGAGGACGACCCCGACGAACCCACAGGCCAGACCGAGCAGTCCGACCGGTGTGAGTCGACTGTCCGGCAGGAGCAGTCGCGAGAACCCGGTCGTCAGAATCGGACTCGTCGCGACGAGAATCGCCGCGACACCGCTCGTGACCCCCTGCTCCCCGACGAACAGGAACGTGTTGTACACCGCGATAACAAGCACCGCGGCAACGAGCACCTCGGTCCAGTCACCCCGCGAGCGAGGCAGCCACCGGTCTGTCGCGAACGCGGCGTAACAGAGCAGACAGACACCCGCGATGTCGTACCGGAGACTGGCGAACAACACCGGTGGAATGTGCGCAAGACCCGCCTTTATCGCGACGAACGACGACCCCCACAGCACCGAGAGCAAGACGAACAGACCGCCGTCACGGTACGCGCCCATAACGTCTGTTTCGACTCCCGTGCAAAGAGTGAGGCGGTTCGTCGCGCCACAGGTTCCGAATGGTCCGAGTGTGACGCCCGGACGAACCTGGGGCGGCGGTTCCGTGGAGGATATCAACGCCGCCGGTTTGGGGCCGTTGCACTCACCCCCCACGCGACACCAGGTCAGACCGTCCCCGTGGATTGAAACGCGAGCACGCCACAGCGTACGTATGGACGGCCCCGGGGACACGGGCGCTCGCGGTGACGGGGAGTGGCGACAGTACTTCGGGTTCGACCAGCCTTACGAGAACCAGCGCGACGCCATCGAGAGCGCAATCGCGGTCGGTGCGGAGAACGGCTACCTCGCGATGGAGGGTCCCTGTGGGACCGGCAAGACAATGGCCGCACTCACGGCGGCGGCGACGCTCATTCGGGAGGGGAGCTACGACAACGCCGTCGTCGTGACACCGGTCAAACAACAGCGCCAGCAGTTCGTCGAGGACCTCCGGGTGCTGAACGCCGGTCTCGAGGACCCCCTCCCGGGTGTCGCGCTCGTCGGCAAGCGGGACCTCTGCCCGTACGGCCGGGAGGGTGTGTTCCCGGACGATGTCGGCACCCACGAGCGCTGTGAGGAGCTGCGGGAGACGACCGCGGCCCTGGTCGACGGCGAGAGCGCGGGCGGCGACCCGGTCGCCGAGGCCGCCGTCGGGGCCGCCGACGACGAGGCGGTCTGGTGGGACCCCGAACGGGCGGGTGACCTGGTCCGGGAGGCCCGCGTCGACGCCGGACAGCAGCAGATAGCGGGGGCCCAGTTGGCGACGGCGGGAGCGGAGAGCCCGTACCCCCCGGCACAGCCGAGTGCCGAGACCGACTCGGGTGAGGAGCTGTACTGTCCGTTCGAGGCCGACTGGTACGCCCGCAACCGCGGCTCGCCCGTCGGGTTCGGTATCGGCGAGCACAGTGTCGTGACCGCCGAGGAGTACCTGCCGGCGGCAACCGAACGGGGCACCTGTCCGCACCGCGTAATGCGTGTCCTGCTGGAGGAGGCCTCAGTCGTCGTGGGCAACTACAACCACCTGTTCGACCCCGACTCACGGCCCCTGCTCGCGTCGGTGCTCGACGACAGCACGTTCCTGATCATCGATGAGGCCCACCGCCTGGAGGAACGTGTCCGGGAACTGCTCTCGGACAGGGTGGGCACGGAGACGCTGAAGCGGGCGCGAAACGACCTTGAGACGGTGCTGACCCGCGCCGGGGAGACCGACGAGCGGCGGGCCGCGGTGCGCGCCGAACTGCAGGAGCGCGACGTGTCGTTCGAGGCGCTCCGAGAGGGCCGGGCGTTCTACGACGACCTGCTCACGTGGCTCGACGGGCGCATCGAGACGGCGCTCGACGCCGAGGTGGCGGGTTGGCGCACCGGTGAGGTGCCCGACCGCGACCTGGAGGTGCCGCTGCGGGACCCCGAGACCGTCGAGCGCGACGAGCTGACGGCGTGGGCCGAGACGGCGGGTTACACCGGCGAGCTGTGGCGGACACTGTCGACAATCGGCGGCGCGACCGAGGCGGCGATGGAGTCGCTGGGTCTCGACCGCTCGCCAGTCTGTACGGCTGTGGGTGCGGTCATGGAGCGGTGGTGGAGCCGCGACCACGCCCGGAACCTGCGGGAGCTCGAACTGGAGCCGTCACCGTCGCGTCGAGACGGCTGGGAGGGGGCCTACACCGCCGGGCTGGTGTTGTTCGAGTGCATGCCCGGTGAGTCGCTCAGGGGGATATTCGACGGCCTGGGCGGGGGTGTGCTGATGAGCGCGACCCTTGAGCCGCTCGACGTGTTCACCGAGGTGTCGGGGCTCGCGGCGCTGGGTGCCGACCGGACCGTCCGCGAGCGCACCTACGGGCTGGCCTTTCCCGAGGAGAACCGGGCGAGCTGGCTCGTCGACGCGGACCCCTTTACCGCACACAACCGCGGTGACCCGGCGGAGAACGCCGACCCGGAGAGCTGGAACCGCACCCGTGACGAGTACGCCCACGCCCTGCGGACGCTCGCCCGCTCACCGGGCAACGTGATGCTGGCGATGCCCAGCTACCGCGAGGCCCGGTGGGCCGGCTCATACCTCGAGGAGGCCGTCGAGAAACCCGTGCTCGTGGACACGAGCAGCTCCTTTGCGGAGACCGAACGGTTGAAATCGGCGTTCTTCGACGGCGGCGGGACGGTGCTGGTCACGAGCGCCCGCGGCACGCTCACCGAGGGGGTCGACTACGACGGCGACAAGCTCCACACCTGTGCGGTCGTGGGTGTGCCGCTCGTGAACATCGGGGCCCCCCGTGTGCGGGCCGTCCAGCGGGCCTACGGTGACGCCTTCGGCGAGGACAACGCCTTCGAGTACGCGCTCACGGTGCCCGCGGTGCGCCGCGCCCGCCAGACAATCGGGCGTGTCATTCGCGGGACCGACGAGGTGGGTGTCCGCGCGCTCGTCGGCGGCCGGTACGCCGAGGGGGCGCGCCACAGTGTCCACGGATACCTCTCGCCTGCCGAGCGCGAGGAGTTTGTTCGCATGACCCCCGAGTTCCTCTCCGGCCAGCTCGACCGGTTCTGGGACCACCACGGCCGACCGGAGTAGAAACCCGGAGCTACAATCCCCCGTGCACGGCTCGCGCTCCAGCAGGACCGTCGGGACGGACACCGACTGTCGGCGGTCACCCGCACACAGGGCAGTTCGGCGACCTCTCCCGGGACGGGGGAGCTCACGTCTCCGGGGTGGGTGCCCGTCGCTGTTCGCCCCCGAAAGGCACTCGACGGTCGGACCCCGAGAGAGAGTGTGACCGGCGAGCGGAGCCTGCCCACCGCCCTGTGGGACTACGAGGTGAACCGGACAGTCGACGGGCTCCTGCCCGACCCCGTCACCAACGGGTTCGCGCTCGCGACACATCTCGGGGATACCGCGGTCGTGGCGGGACTGGTAATGGGATTTTACTGGCTCGGGGGCGCCGACGACTGGCGACGACGCGGGCTGGTAGTGGCCGTCGCGGTGGCGGCGCTGACACTGAACACCGGTCTAAAGGGGG
>UEZF01000026.1_pt1 | contig 22919 bp, 23 predicted proteins | sample 1903571 | NCBI WGS metagenome assembly UEZF01 (sample SAMEA4776352, study PRJEB27445) | saltern metagenome | biome: Hypersaline environment; feature: solar saltern; material: Pellet | place: Spain | collected 2014-08 | depth 0 m | reverse complement strand
TTTTTATGATGATACGCAACCTGTTAACAGTTCGTGTTTGACGCGCTTCACCCACGGGCGCGGTGGCCCGTGGTACTCGCGCTATTTTTCTTTATAGACGATATATCAGATAAACACCCTGTGGCGACGCTCACTCGACAGTGACACTCTTCGCGAGGTGTCGGGGTTTGTCGATCGGTCGGCCGAGGTTCTCCGCGATGTGGTACGCAACCAGCTGCAGTTGGACGTTCGCGAGCAGCGCGCCGGTCCGGGGGTGGGTTTTGGGCACCTCCAGCGCGTGGTCGGCGTACAGATGTGCGTCGTTCCGGCCGTCGGTCACAGCAACGACCGGGGCGTCGCGGGCCTCGACCTCCTTTATATTGCCGACGGTCTTCTGTGCGCGTTCCCCGTCGCCGAGCACCACCGCGAACACCGGGGTGGTGTCCTCGACGAGCGCGAGCGGGCCGTGTTTGAGTTCGCCAGCCGCGAACCCCTCGGCGTGTTCGTAGCTGATCTCCTTCAGCTTCAGTGCCCCCTCCAGCGCGACGGGGTACTGGAGCCCCCGGCCGATAAAGAAGTACGCGCTGGCGTCGTCGTAGGCGTCGGCGACGCTCTTCGCGTCGGAGTCGTTCAGAATCGCCTGCACGTCTCCGGGGAGGTCACGGAGCGCAGGCAGGAGCGTCCGGCGGTCGTGCTGGCTCTCGACAGTCGCGAGCGAGAGGAGGTTCAGCGCCGCCAGTTGGCCGGCAAAGGTCTTTGTGGCAGCGACGCCGATTTCGGGACCGGAGCGGATGAGCAGCGTATGATCACACTCCCGGTCGGCGGTCGAACTGACGGTGTTCGTGACCGCGAGCGTCTCCGCGCCGCGCCGGTCGGCCTCCCGGAGCGCGCTCAGGGTGTCGGCGGTTTCGCCGCTCTGTGTGACACCCACGACCAGGTCGTCGCCGATGGGTGGAGGTGAGGTGGCGTACTCGCTGGCGAGAAACGCCTGCGCGGGGACCCCTGCCCGCCGGAACAGTTCGGCCCCGTACAGCGAGGCGTGGTAGGAGGTGCCGGCGGCGACGAACTGGATACCGAGCGTGGCTCCCAGGTCGAGGTCGATATCGGCGGCCCCGCGGAGCTCCTCGACCCGACCGCTGAGACACTGCCGCAGCGCCCAGGGCTGTTCGTGAATCTCCTTTCGCATGAAGTGGTCGTAGCCGCTCTTACCGGTCTGTTCGGCGTCCCACTCGACGGTCTCGACCCCGCGGTCAACCGCGACGCCGTCGGTGTCGGTGACCGTGAGACCGCTGTCGAGGGTGACGAAGTCGCCGTCCTCCAGGTAGAGAACGTGTGGCGTGTGCTCGCGGAACGCCGGCACATCGCTGGCGAGAAACACCGGCCCGCCGGTGCCGCCCTGTTGTGGGACCCCCTCGTCGTCCTGCCCGAGACCGACGACGAGCGGCGAGTCATTGCGGGCGGCGAATATCCTCCGCGAACCCGCGACGACGGCCGCGATCGCGTAACTGCCCTCCAGCCGGTCGATCGCCTCCCGGAACGCGCGCTCCGGCCGTGCGCCACCAGCCAGCGCCGCCTCGACGAGATGTGGGACCACCTCGGTGTCGGTGTCGCTCTCGAACTCGTGGCCCTGCCCTTCGAGTTCCGCCCGAAGGGGCTGGTAGTTCTCGATGATACCGTTGTGGACGACCGCGACCTCGCCGGCACAGTCGGTGTGGGGGTGGGCGTTCGCGTCGGTCGGCGGTCCGTGGGTACTCCAGCGGGTGTGGCCGATGCCGACGGTCCCGTCGAGATCGCTCCCATCGAGACGGTCACGCAGCGCCGACAGCTTACCCTCCGCCTTGCAGACCGACAGCCCGTCCGGGCCGGCGAGGGCAACCCCGGCGGAGTCGTAGCCGCGGTACTCCAGATTCGCCAGTCCGTCCACGAGCGTCTCGAGCGTGTCATCGCCGCGTCCGACACAGCCGATGATCCCGCACATCAGCGCACCACCCGTCCGTTCTCGGGAACGTGTCCGTCGACGGTGACACCCGCCTCGACTGTCGCGTCGGGACCGACAAGCGTTCCGGGCTGGAGTGTGGCCGCGCCGCCGATGTGGGCCCGGTCGGCGAGCACCGCCCCGAGACGGCGGTCGGTGAACACCCGCTCGTCGACCCAGACATCGGCCGGTCCACCGGGCACCGACACGTCCACCCCGACGACCACACTCTGCCCGCAGACCGTGTCGACGAGCGTCGCACCGTGCCCGACTCTGGTGTCGCTGTCCAGCACCGACCGCACGACCGTTGCGTTCGCGCCGATGGTGACGTTCCGGCCGACCGCCACCGCCGGTCCGAGCACCGTCTCCGGGCCAACCTCGGCGTCGGGGGCGATCGCCACCGGCGGCCGCAGGACCGCGTCCTCGTGGACCTGTGCGGTCTCGGCCACCCAGACCCCGGCGCTACGCTCGGGGCCGGAGATCCGTCCCCGGTCGAGCACCGACCGTGCCACGGTGAGCAGGTCCCACGGGTAGGTTGCGTCGACCCACAACCCGGATACCCGGACCGCGTTCACCCGCTGGCGCTCGACCAACCGCGCAATCGTGTCTGTCAGCGCGAGTTCGCCGTCTCTGCGGGCGGTCGCCTCAATCCACTCGAAGATAGCCTCGTCGAACGCGTAGATGCCGGCGTTTATGAGCCGGTAGTCGTCGGTGTCCGGTTTCTCGATTATCCCGGTGACCTGGCCGTCCGAGAGCGTGACCGCGCCGTACCGGCTGGGGTCGTCGCGCTCGATGACAGCCATTGTCGCCGCGGGCTCGTCCGTCGCGAACGCGTCGGCCACCTCGCGGACGGCGCTCGTCTCGACGAGGTGGTCACCGTTCACCACCAGCACCGGTCCGGACACCGAGTCGCGGGCCTGGGCGAGTGCGTGCCCGCTCCCGAGCTGTTTCGACTGCTCGACGTACTCGATTGGGACGTTCCGGTACTCCGGGCCGAACTGCTCCTGGACGCGCCGGCGCCGGTAGCCGACCACCAGCACCAGCCGGTCCATCCCGGCGTCGACGAGCGCGTCGAGTACGTGTTCGAGAATTGGACGGGTCGCCGCCGGCAGCATCGGCTTCGGACGGTTGCGCGTCAGCGGGCGCAGCCGCGTCCCCTCGCCGGCCGCCAGCACGACCGCCGTTGTGACACTCATACTCGGAGGTGTGGCTCGGTGGGTTTCAAATTTCTGCCCGAGACTGTGTCGGTCCCCGGGGCTGTGTCCGACTCTGTTGCCCGACTGTCCGTCTGTCGACAGATAGTCGACCCGATCTGGTCAGACGGGGAGTCGCCTGACAGCCGGTCCGTTTCCCCGCGCCCTTTTTCTGTTCGCGCCCAAACGTGTGCTCGATGGACCTGGAGTCGGTACCAGGCGTCGGAGAGAAGACGGCAGCGGCGCTGGAGACCCTCGAAAACCCCGAGCGAGCGCTGCGCGAGGGTGACGTGGCGACGCTCTCGCGTGCACCGGGTGTCAGCCCCGGGCGGGCGGCACGTATCGCGCGGGGTGCGGTCCGGCAGCGCCACGACGACCCTGGCGGGTTCACCGCAACCGACCGCGCCCGGGATATCCACCGGGAGCTGCTCTCACTGCTCCAGGAGCGGGCGGTCACCGACTACGCTGCCCGGCGCCTGGAGACGCTGTACCCGAGTACCGTCGACTCCCGCATCGAGGAGGTCCGGGCGTTCGCCCACGATGCGATGGACCGGGAGCCCGACCCGGCAGTGATCGACGCGCTCTCGGATGTCGAACCGCTCACCGAACCGGACGACGTGCGGGTCCGCGAGCGGTGTCTCGCGACCGGTGACGCCGAGCGCTACGCCGAGGCGCAGTCGGCGGTTCCCGAGCTATCGGTCGAACTGGTCGAGGACGCCCGACAGCTGGCGGAGCTGGCCCGCGGGTACGCGACGGTTATCGCCCTCGACGAGCGGTTCGCCGGCGCCGATATCCCGGGCGAGGTTCGCGTCGAACCGGACGCGCTCGCGAACCCCGTCGCGGTGGGACCTGGAGACGCTGGCCGGGGCGCTCGAGGTGCTCGACGCGGACGGCTCTGTCGGCGGTGACGAGGGGCTCACCCGCCTGTCGAACGCCGTCGCCGACATCGACGCAGCCGTGAGCGAGGCCGAGCGTGTGGCAAACGACCACCTCCGGGCGGCCATCGAGGCCCGAGACGTCACAATCGAGGGGACAGACCTGCTGTCACTCGCGGAGCGCGGTGCCGGTGTGGACTCGCTGCTGGAGCGGGAGCTCACCGACGAGTTCGAAACCGCTGTCGAGCGTGCCCGCGAGATGCTGGTCGAGACACTCGCCCTGCAGGACACCGCACAGCTGGCCCGGCGGGTGTTCGAGGACCGCCCGACCTACCCCGTCGAGCGCGACGAGCAGGCCGTGACCCGGCTCCGCGAGGAGCTGACGGCGATGCGCGACCGCCGGGCTGAGCGCCGCAAGCGCGAGACCGCCCGCCAACTCGCCGGACTGCGCCCGGACTGTGAACAGCTCGTCGACCGGGCGCTCGAACTCGACGTGGAGCTGGCCGTCTCCCGGTTCGCCCGCGATTTCGACTGCACGATGCCGACAGTCGGCGGCAGTGGCATCGATATCGAGGGCGGCCGGTCGCCGCTGCTCGACGTTCCGGTCGACGCGGTCGAACCCGTCGACTACAGCGTCGAGGGGGTGACACTGCTTTCGGGGGTCAACAGCGGCGGCAAGACCTCGCTGCTCGACCTGGTGGCGCTCGTGGTGACACTCACACAGATGGGGCTCCCGGTGCCGGCAGAGCGGGCACGGGTCGGTCGCGTCGACGAACTCCACTACCACGCCACCTCACAGGGCACCCTCGACGCGGGGGCTTTCGAGTCCACGCTCCGGGAGTTCGGCGACCTGGTGACGGAGGTGAGCGAGCGCCGCCGGGTGTTGGTGCTGGTCGACGAACTCGAGAGCATCACCGAACCCGGGGCCAGTGCGCTGATTGTGGCCGGCATCCTAGAGACGCTCGACCGGCGCGACGCCACCGCCGTGTTCGTCTCACACCTCGCCCGTGAGATACGCGAGGCCGCCGAGACCGACCTCGCAGTCGACGGTATCGAGGCTCACGGCCTCGCCGACGGTGAACTCCAGGTCGAGCGCTCACCGGTGAAGGGACCCTCCTGTCCGGTCGGCCACCCGCCGCTCACGGGTCGTTACTCGCGGGTCGCTTTGCTCTCCGCTCGCTTGTCGAGGTCTCTCCGGTCGACGCGTGCACGCGGGCCGTGTGTGAGTCCAGGTCAGTTCTGCTCAGCAGTCAGTTGACCTATCGACTTGCCCCCCTCCATTTTCAATACAGCAGTCAGTTCAGGCTCCCGAACTGGTCAGGCTCAGGTCAGGTACGAATCGGTGGGCGACCCTCGTCGCCGAACAGGGCGCTCGCCACGCCGGCACCGAACGCGCGGGCGACAGAGCGGGCGCCGGCGCCGACGCGGTCGGTGACCCCCTGTTGTGGTTCGAACTGCTCGATGCGGAGTTCGTCGACACCGATGCGGTCGGCGAGACGCTCCTCCATCTCCTCTCGCGGCCCGCAGGTGTCGACGAGGCCGTTCTCGACGGCCTCTCGGCCCGAGTAGACGCGGGCCTCGGTGTCACGGATAAACTCCTTGTCCAGGTCACGGCCCTCGGCCACCGTCTCGACGAAGGCATCGTAGGACTCGTCGATCAGCCCCTGCAGGTACTCCCTGTCGCGCTCCTCGAACTCGCGCCAGGCGGCCCCCGCGTCCTTGTACTCGCCGGCGACGAGTCGCCGGTAGTCGACCCCGATCTTCTCGCCGAGCTCCTCCCGTCCGAGCCGGGAGCCGATGACGCCGATGGAGCCGACGACACTGTTCTCGCGCGCGTGAAACTCGTCACAGCCGCTCGCGATCCAGTAGCCGCCACTCGCGGCCAGGTCCTCGGCGTAGCCGACGGTTGGCCCGTCGAACTCCCTGACGGCTCGTCGGATGTCCTCGCTCGGCACGATCGCCCCGCCCGGTGTGTTGAGCTTCACGATCAGCGCCTCGGAGCCGCTGTCTGCGTCTGCCTGCTCGATCTGTTCGACGATGTCATCCGCGCTGGTCCCGCCGCCACCGACGGGGAGCGGACCGGGGGCCCCGCCGTCACGCGTGATGACGTCGCCGACCTCGACCTCCGCGACATTGTGCGCGGGGAATATCTTACCGGCCACCCGTCCAGCCGTCACCAGCCCACCCGCCACAACCACCGCGGTCAGAATCGTCTCGAGGAGTCCGAGTCCGGTGAACTTCGGAACCGCCCAGAACAGCGCAACCGCCACACCGACTGCGAGTGCGGTCCCGACCAGTACGACCGTGAGTCTGCCGAGCGTGCGGGCTATCGACATACGTCTTTTATACCAGTCTGGGATAGTAATATGTTTGCCCTGCAGGACGGGGCAGACCCGGGGTCAGCCTGTCCTCGACCGTGTGGTCACCCCTCGACCCAGTTCGCCCGGTCGAGGACGACCGGTGCCACGGCGCGAGCGACCTGCCGGGCCTCGGCCTCGGAGGCGAGCAGGGAGACATGGCCGAGCGAGTCGTTGACCGACTTGCTCACCTCGGCCGTTCGTGTCTCGTTGCTCCGGACGATCTCCTCGAGCGTGTCGGTGAGACGGACCTGCACCTCCTTTCGCATCGGTGGGGTGAGTCGCTCGCCTGCCGGGAGCAGGTCGTATGTAAACGCGTACCCATCCTCGTAGCGCTCGATGGCGATGAACGGTACCCCCTCCTGCTCTGCGCTGGTGTAGGCCCGCTCAATCGCATCCTGTCCGTCGTGAACGGGAACCTCCGGGGTATCAGCTGTCGAGGTCACGTCTGCCAGTACCAGCCCCTCCTGTTTGAAGCCATCGCCGACGCTCGCGGCAGCGCGCTCCCGACTCACACCCGGGTCACCCGGTCTCGTGGAGTCGCTCGCCGCGGTGCAGGCGGGTCGCAATCGAGAAGGTCTGCTCGGTCTCGCGGCGGGTGGGCGTGTGTGCCGCGAGATAGCGCGCGCCGGCGATCAGGGCGAGGCGTCGCTCCTCGGACCCCTCGAGCGCGTCGAACCGGCGGATGGTAGCGCCGACGTTCTGGTTCGTGTGGAAGTCGGCGTCCTCGCGGAGCAGTCCCCGACCGAGCACGCGCTTCAGACGGCCGGGCTCGCCGCCGACATCGAAGTGCTCGGAGACGAGACGGCCGGCGCGGTCGACCGCGCCCTGCTCGTCGAACGACGCGAGCAGTTCCTCGCGAACTGTCTCGGGGTCCCGTGAGGAGTCACCGGGCTCCGGGACCGGTGCGCGCGGACTGTTGAGAAACCGGTCCAGATACACCGAGATAGCGCCGTCGAAGCAGGTCCGGTAGAGCTCGGTCGCGTTGGTGCGGTCGGTCAGTTCGTGGGCCGCGTTTGCGTAGACGAACGTGTGGTGGACGGTGTTCCAGTCGTTGAACTCGTTGCTGGTGGCGAAGTACGCCACCCGGCGGGTGGCGGCCCGCGCAACCGCGTCGGTGAGCTCCGCCCGGGTCGCCCCGTCGGCGATTGCATCACAGAGCGCCTCGACGATTGCTTCAGGGTCGTCGGAGAGCAGTGTCTCGACAAACTCGTCGGGTTCCGTCCAGGTCTCCCCCTTACCGGCCGCGACGAGGTCGGGCAGTCGGTCGTGAGCGTCGAAACAGAGCGCGGCGACATCGACCGGCTGTCGCCACGAGGACTGCTCCTCGAAGCGGGTCGCCCCGGTGAACCGCGGTACCGTCGCGGCCAGCACCCCGGGCGCGTGGTCCCAGCCGAGGTGTTCGACAGTCGAGAGCGCGCTGTTGAGGAAATCCAGCGTATGACCCGCGTCCAGATACAGGTGGTCGGTGGCGGCCGCGACGAGCAGTTCGGCCACCTCACCCGGCGGGAGCGCCTCGACGGCGGTCAGCAGCACCCGCTCGGCGCCGTCGGTGTCTCGGACCTCGCAGTTCTCGCGGAACCAGCTCTTTAGCCGGGCTGTCGAGAGCTCCCGATTCTCGAAGGCGTGTTGCTGGAAGCGCGCGGGCTCGTCCGCGCAGTCCTCGGCTACCCGCCGGATACCGGTGAGCATCGCCCGACGCTGGTCCCGCCCGTCGAGCACCGGGTAGAGGTCGGCCATGTACGACAGCGTCGTCAGCCCGCTGCTCCACCCCGACTCACGGTAGTTCGTGCCGAAGTTCACCGCCGTCTCCAAGGGGGTCTCGAACCCTTCGCCGTGCTCGTCGAGTCCGAGCACGGCTTTTGCCATCACGAGCGAGAGGTTCTCCTGGAGCCCGTCCGCGAGGCGGTTGCGCCACCGCGTCGCCGGCGGCACTGTCGGCTCGGGGTCCGGGTCGAGATAAACTGTGCCGTCGCGCAGTTCGACAGGGAACGTCTGGACGTCGTCGGCCCACGGGTCGAACGTGTCACCCTCCTCGAGTTCGAACCGGGCGTGGTGCCAGTGACATGTCAACACACCCTCCTCAACGGTGCCGCGGGAGAGCGGAAACCCCATGTGTGGACACCTGTTGTCGACAGCGTGAACGGCCCCGTCCTGATAGAACAGCGCGATTGCGCGACCGTCCTCCGACACGACAGTTCGACCCTCGCTTTCGAGTTCTGACTGCTCCGCAACTGGGACGTACTGGTCTGTTGCCATACCCTGGGATTGTTCGCGCACGTATATACAGATGTTGCCAGTTGGCGGTTCGAGATGGTTTCTCCTCCACACGGTCAACCAGTACTCCGTCTGTTTGGGCTCTGTATTCCAGCAGGCGGGTAAAGCGGTCGAACTCCCATCTGTGAAGCTTCTTGTTACCGCGCTGGCCCCAGTCCCGTGAGTCACCGTTATCACTCTCACGAATGTCACTGATCGCCTATGGCTATCGTGCCGATCCCTTTGTCGATGCACCGCTCAACGATATGTTTCGAGGGCGTATGCAGGAAGTGGTCTTTTCGGCGCGAGAGATTCCGGCGGGCACGACGCGCTCGCTTTGATGTTCAGACCACCCTGTGTGGCTGGAGCACGGACTCAGCCAGTCTTGTAGACGCCACAGGCTCGTGCCACGTGGGCCCCGTCCGCGTAAACATCGACATCGACCGTCCCGACATCGCCCCCAAGGCGTATAACGTCCGCCTCGGCGCGCAGGTCACCGGTCCCGGCTTCCAGATAGTCGATGCGTATGTCGATAGTCGGGACAGGCTGGTCAACCTCCGACACCAGCGCGGCCCCGCCGACGGTGTCTGCGAGGGTGAACGTGACGCCACCGTGTGCCATTACACGGTCCTCGTTCCACGAGAGTTCCTCGCGCATCTCGATGTGACCCTCCGCGTGGCCGTCAACTGCCTCAGTTACTTCGACCCCGAGTAGGTCGGCAAACGGCATGTTCTGGAAAAATGATTCGATGTCCATACCCGGGTGAGTTGACGACAGATAATAAACGTTGCTGGTCCGCCACCGGGTCGATCACAGCAGTCACAGACACGCTAGACCGCTCGGGGACCCGTTCGATACCACCGAGTGAGCCGACGCCGGTGGTCGCGCGAGGCTGTCCTCCCGGGTCCGTATCCCGTTTCCTCCCGGGTCCGTATCCCGTTTCCTCCCGTGGGCCCTCCTGTGGTTAGGCCCGCCTCGGGGTGGTGTGCACAGAACCCGTGCACACAGACAGGACAGGTTCGTGTGGGTGGGTACAGCGAGACCGGTGACCGCTCACTCGAACAGGTCGGGCACCTCGCTCCGGGTGATGTACCGGGTCTGGCCGTCCCGTGTTTCGAGTTCGAGTTCGCCCGTCTCGCGGAAGTTGTTGCCGATGACGAGCTTGTACGGGATACCCAGCAGGTCACTCTCGGCGAAGCGCTCGCCGATGGTCCGGTCGGGGTCGTCGAAGAGTAGCGTCTCCGCGGTGTCACACTCCTCGTGGAGCACGTCCGCGACCGCCGCAAGTTCGTCGTCGTACTCCAGCGGGATAATCGAGACGGTGTAGGGTGCGACGCTGTCGGCCCCGTTACCGGGCCAGCGACAGCCGTCACTGTCACCGTGCTGTGCGACGATGGTGTGCAGCAGACGCTCGATTCCGATGCCGTAACTGCCCATCAGCACGTCCTGCCGGGAGCCGTCGGCCATGTCGACCGCCAGTTCCATCGGGTCGGCGTAGCGGTCGCCCAGTTCGAAGATGTGGGCGATCTCGATGCCCTCGCCACCCGCCAGCGTGGTCCTACAGTCGGGGCAGTCCTCACCGGGGTCAACCTCCTGGGGTGAATCGGGAATCACGCCGAACCGACAGTCCCCGCCGGGACAACGGGTGAGCGGTGTGGTGCCGGACTCGACGGGTGCGACGAACTCCTCGGAGGCCGGCCCACCCATGACGCTGTTGTCAGCCCCGACGACGGCAAACTCAGCGCCGAGACGCTCGAACAGTCCGCAGTATGCCGCCCGGACCCGCGCGTACTGTTCCGCCAGCGAGTCACGGGTCGCGTGCAGGCTGTAGGTGTCCTGCATCGTGAACTCCTTTGTGCGGAGCAGACCACGGCGGGCGTGGTCGTCGCGGTGTTTGCGGCCGATCTGGTAACAGAGAATCGGCAGGTCCTCGTAGGAGCGTACAAGTCCCGAGAACAGGTGTACCACACCCTCCTCGTGAGAGGGTGCGAGACACATCTCCTGACCGTCGCGGTTCTCCACGGTGAACATCTCCTCGCCGAAACTGTCCCAGCGGCCGCTTTCCTCCCAGAGACCGCGGTAGTTCAACTGTGGCAGGCGTATCTTCTGTGCGCCAATCTCGCGCATCGCCTCGTCGATACGGTCGATTATTGCCCCGCGGACGCGCTCGCCGGTGAGTGTGAACCCGTACAGACCGCTGCCGAACTGCCGGACCAGTCCCGCACGGCGTATCAGACCGACCGTCTCGCTATCCTGGCTGGCCGCCTCCCGCCGGGTGAACAGTTTCGCCTCGCTGCGTCGCATCGTTCCGACTCACGGGGCCGACCCTTTCGTATGTTGTGACTGTGCCGATGGTGCTCTCGAGCGGGGCCGACCTTCTCGTGCATCGCGGCCGGCGGCGCTCTCTCGACGATGTCCCTCGAACGCGGCTGGACAGTATCTGTATCCTGAGTTGTGATTTCTATACGAAAGGATTTTTCAGTCGCCGCGAGAACAGTTCGACGATGGAACCGCTCGAGATTGGGTTGCGGATTCTCGGGGGTATCGTCCTGATCGGGGTAAACGCGTACTTCGTCGCGATCGAGTTCGCGCTGACCCGTGCCAGACAGTACCCGAAGTCGGAGTTCGACACACCCGGACTCGAACTCGCCTGGGATATGACGAACGACCTGGAGTTCTATCTGACGACCTGTCAGGTCTGGATCTCCGGGACGAGTATTGCACTCGGCATAATCGCCGAACCCGGACTGGCAGCCCTGTTCGAACCGCTGTTCGAGAACACCACACTCGCGTCGATTGGGGCTGGGTCGCTTCTCGGATTTCTCATCATCAACCTGGTTCATCTCACGCACGGCGAGCAGACGCCGACGTACCTCGGTGTCGAGCGCTCCAAACAGGTCGCCCGATACGGGGCACGACCGCTGTACTGGTTCGCAAAGATACTCGCGCCGGCAATCTGGGTCGGTGACTCGGTTGCAAAGGCGACACTCGGACTGTTCGGCATCGAGATGACACAGTCGTGGACCGAGACCGGTGAGAACGTAATCGAGACCCGCGCTGACCTCCGCAATCAGGTTGGCTCAGTGCTCGAGGAGGGCGACATACCCGACGAACGCCGCGAGGAGGTGCTGAACGCGCTGACAATCGGCGAGCAGTCGGTGAGAGAGGTGATGATTCCGCCGGAGGAGATTGTCGCGCTGTCCACGGCCGACGACCCGGAGTCGAACTTCCAAAAGCTCGAGAATCACCCACGCACACGGTATCCACTGGTCGGTGAGGACCTGACCGACTTCCGCGGCGTCGTCTACAGTCCCGCGCTGGTCAACCACCGTGATGAACTCTCCAGCGGCGACGCGTCGTTTATCGACCTGGCAGCACCAACGATGACACTCTCGCCCGATACCGACGTGAGCGACGCCATCGACCAGTTCCAGGCGGAACAACAGGAGCTCGCACTCGTCATCGAGGACGGCACCGTGGCCGGGATGGTGACTGTCACCGACCTGCTGGAGGCGATTATCGGCGACATCGAGGACCCACTCGACCAGGAGGACCCCGCTGTGCTCGAACCGACAGACAGGTAAATCGCCTCAGGGCGTGCTCCGGGACAGCACTCATACTGTCGGCTGTAACTTCGTGGAACGATTCGGCACCCCGGGGTACCGAACTGTGCCATGGGCTTGCAGCCGACAGTATCAGTCCGACTCGGCGGTCTGGCGCTCGCGCCAGTCGACGAGCTCGCCCTCATCAGCGTCGTCGAGCGCGTCACCGTAGTACGAGAGCGGGTGCGAGATTGTTTCACAGCGGTCATCCATGTTGACACAGTCGCCGTACGACTGCATCGTGGCACAGGAGGGCGGCGAGTACTCGGTCGAACTGGTCGCACCACGGATGTGGTCGACCTGGTAACGGGTGACATCCTCGCCGAACCCGGGGTTTATTTTGAACAGTTCGACAATCTCGTCGGTCGAGAGACCGATACTCGTCAGAAACGAGGCGATGGCAAAGCGGGAGTGATGTTCGAGGTGGTTGCCCTTCTGTATCTGGTCGAGCAGGTGGGTCATACAGGGGGGGAACATCTCCGGGACGACCGTGTCGATATCGCGGGTCAGCTCGAGGTCAGCGAGCAACTCGCGGATACGGGCCTGTTCGTCGTCGAGTTCGGTCGCGACCACGTCGGGGACCGTCAGCGGCAGTCCGTCGGCGACGCGGTGTCTGACCGCCTCGCGAACCAGCGAGAGCAGTTCCTCTCTGGTGACCGGCACCTCACCGTCCGCGAGTTCGCGGTTGACCAGACGCCAGTCCTCACCCCGCTGGTCGGCAGCCAATCGCAGGTACGTGCCGACCCCCACCTGGTAGCCGTCGGCTGTCTTGCTCACGTCGTCCGAGAGGTCGAACTCCGCGAGCAGGTCCGTAAGCGTGAGACGACGGCGACGGCTGCTCTTCAGCTCACTTCCCTGTCGGTCTGCGTCGAGACGTTCCCGTGCCGTGGCCGCCTCCGCACGGGTGTACTTGCGGGTCAGCACGTACTCGTCGACTAGCGAAACGAGCACCCGCGCAACGGGATACGAGAGCACCTCGACGCGCACCTGTCGGCGTGGCGGGCCGACAGTGCTCTCCTCTAGTGCCGTCTCGATGCGCTCCATCGCGCGGTTGACAACCGCCTGCTTGTGCTCGATAACCGCGGCGAGGTCGACCTCCGCAGCCGAGACCGCCTTGCGAGCCGAGCGAAGAAACGGGTACCGCGCGTGGAACTGGTCCATAGATATCTAACTGTGTGTCCCGAAAAAAAAAGCCGGCGGTAACACGCGCCAGCCCCGTGGTTACAGCCGGTCTGTACCGGTGTCCTCGCGCTGCAACCGGCGGCTCGTCCGTGTGCCGCCCGCTCGACTGTCCCGGCCGTCGGACCGTGTTGTTGTCTCCTGTGATTCGGTCGTCGACCGGTCGGTGTCCGTTCTTTGTTCGCTCCCGGACTGTGTCTCATCGGTCTGTCCGAGTTCCGAGAGCAGCCCGTCGGTGTCCCCGCCGTCACCGACTATCTCCTGGTAGCGGTCGGTGCTGACCTCGACCCTGCGTGTCTCGCCCTCACGGATCACCTCGAGTTCGACCGTTCCCTGTGGGTCGTTCCGGAGTCGGGTAGAGGCGAGCGTGCTGAACACGAACCACAGACCAACCACACAGCCTGTGGCGTACACGGCGAGTGTCTCGAACGCCAGCGGGTCGGCGGTCCGTGTCCATCTGTCGGGGTAGGCGAACCAGAACAGCGCGACACCGACGACGGTCAGCCCCGCTCCGGCGAGCACGCCGAGACGGTTCCGTCTGCTCGCCTGCAACACCGCGACAACCCCGAGCAACATCGCGGGCACCCCGAGCCCCGCGGCGATACCGGCGGTCTTCTTTACTCCCTTGTTCCCGGGTTCGAGCGCCACAAGCACCATCGCGGCGAGCACCGCGAGCGCTCCGACACCAACGAGCACCAGTCCCGCTCCAACCCGATGTGGGTCGCCCAACCCGTCCCACCGCCGGTCGTAGGCGTCGTCGAGACTTGTCATTGACTGTATCTTGGCGCTCATTAGTCAAAACGGTTTGTCAGACGCGCGTCTGACGCGCCCGGACCTGTCACCGGAGCGGGCGCTCGCCGCGGCTCCCGTTCTCCCGGACTACCGGTCCAGGCCGCTCTGTCCGCACCCGCTGCGGGAGCATTTGTTGACGACACCTGATATCCCCATCAGATTTATATGTGACCTAGCCACGAATAGAAACGATGTCGGAGCGGGACAATACACCGGATGACCAGAGGGAACGGGAACGAGAGGAGCAACCGCCACAGGGACAGCAGCCACCGCAGGGTCAGCAGCCACCGCAGGGTCAGCAGCCACCGCAGGGCCAGCAGCCACCGCAGGGACAGCAGCCACCGCAGGGCCAGCAGCCACCGCAGGGACAGCAACCGCCACAGGGCCAGCAGCCACCGAGAAACCGGCGGCCGCCAGCAACGGGAACTGGTCGGAGTGAGGAGGTGAACTTCGCCATATTCGGTGTGATAGCGTACGCAGTCATCGGGCTAGGTATGTTCGTCACCGCGCTGCTCGGTTCTCTGCTCGGAGGCGACGCCTCCCAGATTGTGAGTTCGAGCAACGAACTGTTCAGCTCGGCGAGAGCGGCGCTCGAGCGTCTGGTAACACTCGCACCGATCGCCGGGGCGGTGCTTGCGGTGTACTACTACAGGAGCGACACGACGATGCAGAGTCCCGCGAAGGCAGCGGGGATAGCGGCCGGGGCCGGCGTCCTGGCCATCTCGGTGATACTGCTGCTGTTCATGATCCTCTTCGAGCCGAGCGGAGGAAGCGGGGGGGTCACAGGGGTCCCGACCACGGGAGTAACTGTCGAGGCAGGTGACGAGATACCAGCCGTACTCGGCATCACGGTCGGGGCCGCGCTCGCTGCCGCCGGAACCGGGTTCCTGCTCGACGAGGACCCGCTGGATATCTTCTGACGACCCCGGGGCGACACGCTCGACGCTCTCGGAGACACACGCGACAGTCGAGCGAACCCAGACCTCGACAGTCGATAGCGGTAGCCCCGGTGAGCGGCAGACAGCGGTCCTCGTCTGACTGTGCCCGCATCTTTAGGTTCTCGCTTCCCGTACTCCGCCCGATGCCGGACGAGCCAACCCACGACGGGACCAACGACGGTACCAGACCGCCCGCAGACAGACAGCGAGGTGACGGCCAGACAGCCGGGGCGGGGGGCAGACAGACGCGCGGCACGTCGGTGAGACGGCCACAGGGTCGTCCGGCGAACCGCTCACAGGGCGGACAGTCCGCCGGGCAGCAACGGCGCGAGCAACCCTCGCCGGGACGGTTCCGGAACGACCGGGCCGCCGGTCCCGGCCACCTCCGGAACTGGGTGGTTTATATCACGACACTGCTTGGAATCGCCGGTGTCGGCACGGGTGTGCTCTGGATACTCCTCGACACCATCGACGAGCCGATTGTCGAACCGGAGGCGGTCGGCAGTTCCGACAGTCTGGGTGAGCTGATCGGTGCCGGTCTGTCCAGTGCAGCGTTTCTGTTCGCCGTGCAGGTGCTCGTGCTCGCGATGTTGCTGGTCCTGTCGGTCGTCGCGGTGTTTCTCGGGGCCTGGCTGGGCCGGACCGTGCGCAAACGGAACGGGCAGACGTTCCTGACGGCAGGGCTTTCTGTCGCGGCGGGCACGGCAGTCCTGTTCGGCACCGTCTCAGTGTTACTCTCCGTCGGGTTCGACGGGCTATCGCTCAACCCTGGGGGTGTCCTGATACACACGAGCCTAACTGCTCTCTTTGCGGGAGCCACCGCGGCTGGCGGGGCGGCAGCGACCCGGCATCTGTTCCCGGGGGGAGTCTGACGGGAGCGATGGTGCCGATTCATACTATCGGACAAAGGTACGTGGATATCAACGCCACGAGCAACAGAGCAGAGGAGCGCGAGGAACCGGACGACAGTCCGGTGACGAGCGGTCCGGACACACCCCGATCTTGATTCTACTGGCGGGCAAAAATCCGCACGGATTTTTGTCCGACAGTATCAGAACTGCAGATGTGACGTCGAACTGGGCATGTCGTCGTCGTCATCGTCGTCCGTGCCGCCGTCGTGGAGAAAGCGGACGTCGTCGTCGGTCAGGTAGACCTGTCCGTTCTCGACGGTGATGTCGACGCTCAGCAGCGTTGTGTCGGCCGCGGGGCCGTTCCCGCAGTCCCCGGAGCAGGCGTCGAACACGGAGCCGTGTTTCGGGCAGACGATTCCACCGTCGCGCATCACCGCACCGACCTCCTCGCGGTGGAGGCGCTGGTCCTGGTGTGTGCAGCGGTTGACCCACGCCTCCACACCTCCCTCCTCGCAGGGGAGCAGCATCACCTCCTGTTCGCTGCGCTCGGTCCTGACGGTGAACAGCCACGACCCCTCCGACTGGACCGTCTCGACATCCGTCAGTCGGTATCTCATACCTCTAGTTGTGCCTGTGTGCAGTTGAGCCTCCCGATTCCCTGTATCCCGACCCGCACGCGAATCGTGTCTCCGAGCAACGTCCCGTGTCCGGGTGTCTATCCGCCTGCCCGGAACCTGCACCGGGTCAGGGTAGTCTCGTTCTCAGCCCGAGATGAAGTCGTTGTCGCGCCAGTCGACCCCACCGTCACCGCCACCATCGGTCGGGTCCTCTGCGACAGTCACCGACGCCGGACAGCGTTCGCCGTCGACGATGCGGGTCGCTTCGATATCATCACCGTTGACCGCGACGGCTGTCAGCTTTCCCTTTTCAGCGCGCTCGGCGATAGCACACAGCACCTCGAACATATCGTACTGCAGTGCCGTGTTCTGCAGAACCGTCTCGCGGTCGCCCTTGAAACAGGCGTACTCGACGAGTTCGGACTCGATCTCCTCCTCCTCATCGAGTGCGCCCCACTGCGGTCCGGGGCCACCGTGGGGGGGACCGCGCTCGTCGGGGTCCTCCTCGTAGACCCGGTTCTCGGAGACGCTTGCCTTCAACTGGGCGGTCGGCGTGTACTTGCTGATGCTGTCGTCCGCGGGGACCGCACTGATTATCAGCGTGTTGTTTCGCCGCGTTATCTCCACATCTGTGATGTTCTCCGGCAGGTCGGGTTCCTCGAAGTACTCGTAGACATCCTCGAGGGGCAGTTCCAGCGTCGAATGTAGTCTGTATACGCGACGTGTCATGGTTACTGGCATTTACTTCGGTCCACCTCCCTGCACTGTGACCGAATATGCAGTCGATAATACGGGACCCACGCATAAGTGACCTGCGGCCTGTGACCACACGAACACGTACGGTCTCGGTGTGCACCACAGCTGAGTCGGTCCGGTGCGGAGGCGTATGCCACCTGGTTCGGCGGCGGGGCCACACCGTCCAAGGCGGGGCCGGTGCAGTCGAGAACTCTGTCAGCGATGCGTGCCGGTGCCGAACCTACTTGGACCTCTCCGCCTTCGCCGCTTGCTGCGACGAGGTGCTACGCCGGATAACCCACGAGGAGATCGCGGCCGACCACGACATTACCCCGACGACTGTCGGCAAACAGCTCCGGAAGATCGAGTCGCGTGTGCTCACGCGGGTCGCCGGCGGCGTCAACACCACCTGACCGATGTCTGCGACGACCGAGACAGCGAACGGGTAACGGGGGTGCGCGGTGTGCCGCGAGGACAGCGGACATCGGTCTGTGATCTGACAGCGTTTCTAAGAAGTGTAAGTATTCTAATAAAAAACGGTGAGCGACTGGAGTAAATCTATGTCGTGTTATGAATAAAACTGCTAAGGAACCGGTTCGATGAACGCCTCGTCCCAGTGAACATCCGGATCCTGTGTATTCCCCTCCTTAGCGCTTATTTCGAGTTTCGCGGCTACCGCACCTAACGGGGCATTTTTACTCTCACTAAATTCTCTCCATTCTCCAGATACACTAAAATTACTCCCTTGAGAAGGATCTGTACTTATTTCGCTGCCTGAGGAGTCGAGCCATATAATTTCAAGAAACTGATCATCCTCTGCAGGGTTATCGCTGAACTTAGTAAGATAGTACGACGCACCGAAGTTATATTCTTTACCGCTAGTAACGTCGACGGGTTCGGAAAGAATCTCTCGGCCACTGTAACTCTGTGTGAGATCGGAAAATTTCATCGAATAATCTCCACTAAGGCTTCGTTCATCGGTTTGTTCAATTTCACTTTCGGTTGCATATTTACCGAACGTCCAACCGTCAGCGAGGTTTTTCGAACCCCCGCCGGTGAACTCCTGCGCGGACGGTCCCCAACCTTTCATGCCCGTGAGTCTGAGATCCGATGTGTTGATTGTGTCACCGGCCGCGTGGGTCACCATCAACTGGTCCCCCTCCTGCTCGACGGAGAGACTGACCGACGGGCCCTCCTCCGAGGTGCCATCCCCGAGTGACAGGACGAACGCGGAGACGACCGCCGCTAACAGTATCGTAATTGCTACTGTCAAGATGACCGACACGACTGGTGAGACCGCGCGAGAATCTGTTTCCATACTCGTAGTTGGAGGTAGCCGCTAAAACCTCTTTTCTTTTCGGCAAATTATCATTTTTGAGTTTTGGAACGCACCTCTATGAGCGTCGTGACCGACTGCTCGCGCCGGCGACACTGCGTGCCCGTGTCTCTCAAATCCGTGTCGAACCTGTCGTGGTGTCGCACGAAACGACGACCGCGAACACCACACCACATCGACCGAACACGGCACGGACACCGCCGGTAGTCCCGGACCAGTCCGGCCCGAGACTGTCGGGCCGACTGTCAGTCGAGTTTGTCCCGCCACCGCAGCGAGTTCTCGTTCAGTTCCTCGACCGCCGGTTGCCCGCTCTCGAGCATCCGGTCGGCGATGTCGATTGCGGTGCGGAGCTCCGCCGCCGAGAGCTGTTCGTAGGCCGGTCGACCGTCGACGTACTCGTACCACTCGTCCTCGAACAGGTTGTCGAGTACGACACGTCCGAAACAGTGGTCGAGATGGATCGGCCAGCCGTCACTGCGCTGTGCCTCTGTCGGGAGTTCCTCGTGCACTTTCCGTCTGTACGTCTCCCGGAGCTGCGAGAGATCGTCACCGTCCAGCGTCTCCTGGCCCATACTGAACTATCTGTACCGGTTCGAGCGGTTTGACCCCTTTGTTAGGGCTGTCCGGGGCTCCATCCATCTGGGTGGCGGTTCGGAACCGCACAGCGCGTGTTCGACTCCGCAGAGAGTTCGACCTGCTCGGCGTGGGCTCTCCTGTGTGTGTCGCGACGACCGCCGGCCCACACGGGGGCTCGCGTGCCCCGCGGTGAGTCTCGACCTGTCTCTCTGCCACGTCGCTCCGTGGACCCTGTCGGGGTCGTCCGGTCCCGCCCGGCTATCCGGACTCGAACTCCTCCCACGGTCCCGACCGGGGCGTGACAGCCTCCATCTCGAGCACCGTGAGGTTCGTTTCCGAGCAGTACGCGCGGGCAGCGTGTGTCACCGGCCCGGCTGCGGCGACGACCAGTCGGTCGACGGTCGCGCGACGACAGTCCGAAAGGGTCAGGAGAGTCTCGTAGTCGAGTCGGTCAGTTCCGTAGACGAGCGCGAGTTGCGTGCGCGTTCCGTCCTCGGTGAGCGCGAACGTGGTCCGGTCGTCGGGCAGTTCGACGGACGCGAGGGGTCCGTCGGTACACTCGCGGGCGAGCGTGCAGACGGCGCGGACGAACGGGCTATCCCCGATCTGCGGACCCTCCGTAGCGAGGTCAGCCACGTACACGGAGCCACCGCGAAACGCACCCGGGTTATCGATGCGACACGGAAACAGAGACAGGCCATCGGCTAACATGCACACCTCTGTTTCCGAACGCTGTATATAAATCCAACTTTTTACCCGAGCGTTACTTTCGCGGGAGCGATACAGAAGACGGGCCGGGTGGCTCGGATGCTTCGAAATATCCGGGTTCCGCGGTGACGAGAGCGGACTCTCCCGGACCACGTGAGTTCGAGGCGGTTCGCGTCGAATCTGCGGTCCGTCGAGCGTGGCAATCACCGGGTACCGGAGAGTGTACCGACAGGTGTCTGTCGGGACTGTCGGGTCCGGTACGCCGTCCAGCCATCGAGGCAGTCGTTCGCGTATCTGACACGCGTCGCCGACCGGTGTCGACTACGCCTGCCCGGAGTGTCGTCTGTCGATGATTCGGGCGTCCTCGTCGAGGTCGACCGCCACCCCGTCGGTCCCGAGTTCGAGACGGACACTCGCACGCACCGGGTCCTCCTCGTCGACGCTCACCGCCCAGTCCAGCGTCGTGTCCCCGGCCTGTCCGGTGATCGCCGCTCGAACCGGGTCGAGACCGTCCCGCCGGAGGAGCGACCGAACCGTCGGAGAGCTCGCGACCACCGCCCGGAGCGGGACGTTGTACCGGAGCCAGCAGCGGTCACAGACGAGCCGTGTCTGGACGGCATCACCCGCCGCGTGGAGTTGTGGTGGCGCCTCCGGGTCGACCGGATACTAGACGCGCGCGTGGCCCCAGCACCGCGGGCAGATGCCCTGTCGGGCGGTGTTTATCTCCATCGTCGCCCGGCGGTACGTCACCGCCGCAAGCTCCTCGAGACTCCGCCCCTCGAACGCACCCGGCGGCATCCCGTACGCGAGGAGATACCCGTCGTCGCGCTCACACCACAGGAACAGCAGCTCCCCCGTGTACTGTAACAGCAGTCTGTCGTCACACTCCGGACAGTGCCAGTCCGATTCGGTGCTGTGCTCCCCGGGTTCACTGCTGTACGTGCCGGCGTGAACGGCCGACGCCACCTCCATCGTCGGACCCAGCGGGATGTACTGTCCCTCTCGCTTCATGATGAAGCTCCCGCTCAGTTTGTCGAGATGGTAGTTGAACCGGCCGCTGTCCTCGACACCGACGCGCTGGCGGAGCTCCGAGAAGCTCACCCCGGCACCGACGCCGCGCTCGTTCGCCACCGCGGCGAGTTCGAGCAGGATACGCAACCGCGTCTCGTCACCGAGGGCGGAGAACACCGTCTCCGGCAGGTCGACAGACTCCTGTTCTGTTCGCTCGGACATAACCTGTGTTCGGACAAGACGGTATAGTATCTTGTGACCGGTCAACTCCGGTGGACGGCACGGGGTCAGACCGCGGTGGTGTGTCGAGTTCGGGGGCGGAGTCAGAAGAACTCCCGAAGACAGACCCGACGCCCGGGGAAAACCGCTGCGAGCGCCTCCCGGCACGAGTCCGCGAACACGCGGAGTCCGGCGAGGCGTTCGGCGGCAGCGGGGTCGAACCGTCCGAGATACAGCTGTGTGAGGGTGCCAACGTCGACCCGGATGTCCGGGTCGCCGCCGGCATCGTGGTCGATACCGTCGGCCGAGACGCGCACACGCCCTGCCAACTCCGGGAGCAGCGGGTCCTCGACGGCCACCGTCAGCGGGTGGTCCAGCACGCCCCAGTCGAGGTCACCGAGCGGGGAGAGACTCGTCAGCCGCGCCATCGGGCCGGGCACGCGCTCGCAGGTAACCTCGTCGGGGTTCTCCGCCAGCGCGAGGGGTCGGGTGTCAGTCGACCGTTGCAGTTCGACGTTGTCGATCTGCGCGCCGTGGCGGCGCAGGAACTCGAGCAGACTCCGGTGGGCCTCCTCGTCGACGTAGCCGAGCGCGCTCACCGAGAGAGTGCGCTCGTGGCTGTCCCCGTCCGCGACGGTGTAGACGAGATAGCCCGCGAGGTCGCTGTCTCGCTCGTAGCCGTAGACGAACGGCTCTGTCCCGCCGGTCCAGTCTGTCAGGGTGCGCTCGCGCCACCAGGTCTCCGAGCGGCGCATCGACAGCATCACACCGTCGCCGAACGCCGCCTCGACCGGCTGGAGACGCGCCCAGTCCCCGGTGTCCAGCCGCCGGTACTCACCCGCCGGGTCGTGGCGCGGGAGCACCGACGGCGACACCGCGACGTCGTAGAACTCGTTCGTCGTCGCCCAGCCCATGCGCCGGTAGAACGGTGTCGAGAACGGCCAGAGCGCGACCAGCCCCACCCCTTCCTCGGCGTACTCCCGGCAGACCGCCCGGCAGAGTTCGCGGGCGTACCCCTGCCCGCGGTGCTCCGGCGGTGTCGCCAGCGCACCGAGTCCGCCGACCTGCCCGGTCCCCTCCCGGATCTGTGCCTCGAACGTGTAGCGTTTACACCCGCTTCGCAGACCGCCGTCGTACACCCCACGCAGGTCGAACAGGTCACTCTCCGGACCCTCCACCTCGTCGTCGAGCGGCCCCTGCTCCGCGGCAAATGCGTACCGGGTGAAGCAACGATACTCCTCGCGGTCCTGTAGACCGATTGAACGATACGCTGTCATTCACCGCTGCTTGTGACCCTCTGTATAAACATGCTGCAGTTCTGTCTCCACCGGCGGCACCAGCGATTTGTACCCGTCAGCACGTACGGGGGGTGTATCACAGTTCGGTGCGACACCGTTCGCGATGGTGCTGATCGACGCTCCCGCAGAACAGGTGTACGCGGGGCAGGCCGCCGCCGAGGAGTTAATCCGGCGGGCGGGAACGCCGTCGACCGGGATATCCGGACTGACTGACCGCTCTCACCGGTCGGGATGAAACGTAGCCCGGAGACAGAAGAACGAGCACCTACCGGAGTCGAATCACGATGACGATTATGAAGTACACCACCCCGGCGAGAAACACAAGTGACGCGATATCCCCGACCCGACCGAGACCCATCTGCTCGTCGACAACCGTGAGAACCGTCGAAATCCCCCATATCCAGACCAGTAGCGGTTGTTGA
>UEZF01000014.1_pt1 | contig 23108 bp, 14 predicted proteins | sample 1903571 | NCBI WGS metagenome assembly UEZF01 (sample SAMEA4776352, study PRJEB27445) | saltern metagenome | biome: Hypersaline environment; feature: solar saltern; material: Pellet | place: Spain | collected 2014-08 | depth 0 m | reverse complement strand
CCAGATGGCGAACCTCGAACGCCGTGCCCGGGCACACCTCCGCGATACGGTCGAGGACGAGTACGTCACCGCACTCGGTGCGGTACCCGACGGCGGCGAGACGGCGACACCGTTCGAGGCCGACCCGGTCAGTCGAGCGCTCGCGGTGGCCCGTGTCGCCGACCTGTCCGCGCCGGTGGTGCTGGCCTGCGGGCGCTTCGAGACCGCCTGTGCCGCGGCCGACTGGCTCGACACACCGGTGATACGCTCGACCAGTCCGGAGCGGTGACCGGTATCCGGAGGTTTAAATCCAAGGCGGAACCAGTTTGCCTCGATGGAGTCGGGACCGGTACCGGAGCTCGCGGAGACGGCACGTGGCTGTGCGGCGCGGTTGTGTGATGCCGAGTCGGTGTTGCTCGCCTCTCACATCGACGCCGACGGGCTGACGAGCGCGGCCATCGCCTCGACGGCACTCGAGCGTGCGGGCATCCCCCACGATGTCGTGTTCAAGAAACAGCTTGACGACACCGAGATCGCCAGCATCGCGGCCCGGCCACAGGCGACCGTGCTGTTCACCGACTTCGGGAGCGGCCAGCTCGATACAATCGCCGAGCACGAGGCCGCCGGCGAGTTCGACCCGGTGATCGCGGACCATCACCAGCCCGCAGACGCGACAACTGACTTTCACACGAACCCGTTGCTCGTCGGACTGGACGGTGCATCGGAGCTCTCGGGGGCCGGCACGACGTACGTACTCGCCCGGACGCTCGCGGCGGTCAGTGACCGGACGGCCCGGCCCGAGACTGGTGTGGCCGACAACCGCGACCTGGCGGCGCTTGCGGTTGTCGGTGCCGTCGGGGACATGCAGGCAACCGACGAGGATGGTCTGGTCGGGGCGAACGGCGGTATCGTCGAGGAGGGTATCGAGGCGGGGGCCCTCGAGGAGCGCACGGACCTCGCGCTGTACGGCAAGCAGACACGACCGCTGCCGAAACTGCTCGAGTACGCGAGCGAGGTACGGATCCCGGGCGTCTCGAACGACCCGCAGGGGGCGGTGTCGTTTCTGCAGGGGCTCGATATCGACGCTCGGGCCGGGGGCAACTGGCGGCGGTGGGTTGACCTCGCGGACGAGGAGCGCCAGACAGTGGTGAGCGCGCTGATGCAGCGGGCGCTTCGGCGAGGGGTCCCGGCGGCGAAAGCCGAGCAACTCGTCGGAACGACGTACGTCCTCACCGACGAGGACGAGGGAACCGAACTGCGCGACGCGAGCGAGTTCTCCACACTGTTGAACGCGACAGCACGCTACGAGCGGGCCGACGTCGGGTTGGCGGTCTGTCTCGGCAACCGGGCTGGTGCGCTGGACCGGGCACAGCGGCTGCTCGCGAACCACCGTCGCAACCTCTCGGAAGGGCTCGACACTGTCAAACAGCAGGGTGTCGAGCAGGCAGACCACATCCAGTGGTTCGACGCGGGAACCGAGATACGCGAGACGATCGTCGGTATCGTCGCCGGAATGGCGCTCGGGGTGGACGGTGTCGACCCCGACCGCCCGATTCTCGCGTTCGCACACAAGCAGTGCGAGGCCAGTAACGAGGCGGAGACGAAGGTGTCGGCACGGGGAACGGGTCGGCTGGTCGGTCAGGGGCTTGATCTGTCTGTGGTGGTCGGCGAGGCCGCCCGCGAGGTCGGTGGCGACGGCGGCGGTCACGACATCGCCGCCGGTGCGACAATCCCGACCGGCGAGGAGCAGACGTTCGTCGAGACCGCTGACGGGCTCGTCGCGGAACAGCTCGGTGGGTGACAGCTCAGACTGCCCGTCTCTCGACACGACGGCTCGTGCGACGACAGAGACCTCAAGGGGGCGACGGAACCAGTGTGACCGGTACTGATTAGAAGGCAGACACACAAACAACAGCCGATGACCGAGTTCGATGCGGAGAAGTTCGAGGACAAGTACAAGCACTATTTTCCGGAGCTCCAGCGCGCGTACAGACAGGCCTTCGAGACGATGAACGACCAGTACGACTCGGAGCTTGTTCACGCCATCGACCAGCAGATACTGGCAGAGAGTGAGCCGTTCTACGAGGGCGAGGGACAGTTCCGCGTCGAGTTGCCCGACGAACCGGCAGAGCGGCTCTCGGCCGTCGTTGTGGACGCCGAGCGGCTCGGGGGGGTGCTGGAGCAGTACGTCGAGGAGCTCCAGACGCAGTTGCGGTCTGTGTTCGGATTCGAGAATAGTTACCGTTAACAATGCTCATTGCGAAACGGTACCACATGAGACGAGAGGTCGGGGTGAGGGCGTGCGCGTAATCGCCAAGTTCGGGGGGACGAGCGTCGCGGACGGCGAGCGTGTCAACAGAGCGGCCGACTCGATCGCCTCGGCTGTCGCGAGCGGTCACGAGATGGCGGTGGTGGTCAGTGCGATGGGCGGGACGACAGACAGACTGCTGGAGCAGATACAGTTCGACGCGAGTGAGGAGGACCGCGCCGAGATTGTGAGTATGGGCGAACGCACCGCCGTCCGAATGCTGAAGGGGGCACTCGAGGCGCGGGGGATAGAGTCGCTCTTTCTCGAACCCGGGCGCGAGGAGTGGCCGATTATAACCGACGCCTACGGTGAGGTGGACGTTCCCGAGACGAGACGGCGTGGAGAGGCGATCGTGGACCGGATGTCGGATGGGGTGGTGCCGGTGCTCACGGGCTTTCTCGCCGAGGACCACGAGGGCACCATCACGACACTCGGACGCGGTGGCAGCGACACCACGGCGGTCATGCTGGGCAACTACACCGACGCCGACGAGGTGATAATCGTGACCGATGTCGAGGGTGTGATGACCGGCGACCCGAACGTCGTCGAGGGGGCGCGCAACGTCGGCGAGATAACCGTCGACGAACTCCGGAACCTCTCCTTTCGTGGTGCCGAGGTGGTCGCCCCGTCGGCGCTCACATACAAGACAGCCGGGTTCGATGTCCGGGTTGTCCACCACCAGCGCGCCGACCTGCTGACCGGCGGCACCACCATTGAGGGGGAGTTCGAGAGTCTGGTCGACATGCAGGAGCGGTCGCTGGCCTGTGTCACCATCGCCGGACGGGCCATCCGCAACCAGCCGGGTGTGCTGTCGACACTGGCGGGCACAGTTGCCGAGGCAGGTGTCAACATCCAGACGGTATCGAGCGGACTCGACTCGGTGACGTTCTACGTCGACAGCGACGACGCCGCCGAGACCGAGGCGGTGCTCCACAAGCGGGTCATCGAGAACGAGATCCTCTCGAGTGTCACCGTCGAAGAGGGCCTCGCCGCGATTCGTATCACCGGCGGCGAGATAGAGCGCCAGACCGACGCGGTCAACCGTCTGCTCGCGCCGCTCGCCGGGGAGCACATCTTCGTCCATGACGTCGTCACCAGCGCCACCTCCGTCTCTGTGTTCGTCGAGTGGGACGACCGCGAGGGGGCACTGGGGGCGATTCAGGATGTCGTCTAAGGGAACGACAAAAGCCTCGGGCCACCGCGCCCGAGGTTGTTTACTCTGGAGCTTTTGTTACCGCCCGCTCCCTCGGCAATCCCTGCCGGCAGACCGGCGTCGTGAACTGCCTGCTGGACGCGGTCGATGTTAATATCGATGGAGATGCCCCGAGGTGGTTGTCACGCCGGGCCTGACACGTCAACTGTCGGCACCACACACACGAGTCCAGATCACGGGTGTCACGGCGACACGACTGTCGGGGGTCCCAATCATGCGGTCGTGCGTGACTCGTTACCGCCGGGCCGTCACAGACTCCCCGTTCACGGGCTGTTTCTCGGAGTTTGGAACGGTGCTGAAAATACTCACGCACGACCGTATCAGACGGTCGTGGTGCGGTATCGACAGACCGGGGCGTTACAGATATCCGAGGTCTTTTAGTCGCTCGTTGATGTCTATCATCTCAACATCCGTCGGGTCGGTTCCGCGCTCGGGCAGTTGCTGGCTGAGCGCCCGGGCGAGGTCGTCGTCGTCGGAGCGGCGAAGCTCCCGCGGTGAAGCCTCGAGGTCGTACACCCCGGACGGCCAGTCGCGGTCGGGGTACTCGATGTACTTGCCACCGTCGTATCTGACCGCCCGTGCCCAGTTGCTCTCGCGGTGCAACGAGGCGCCACACGCCCGCATGTACGCCACGCGGTCGTCCATTCCCGGGCGCAGCGGTTCGCCGTCGGTCTCGTGGTCGACACCAAGCGCCGCGAGCAGTGTCGGCATCACGTCTATCTGCCGACCCTGCGCCGTTATCCTCGCCGGTTCGACACCCGGGCCGTCGAGCAGGAGGGGTACGTTCGTCGTGAAATCAAAAACGTTCTCTCCGTGGCGGTTCTCGATAAAGTGGTCGTCGATATCCGGGCCGAAGCGCTCGCAGTATCGGTTCAGGCGCCCGACGATACCACGCGTGTCGACGCCGCCGTAGTATCGCAGCCCGTCGCGAAGCGACTTCAGCGCGATGCGCGTCAGACTTCTGCGGTGTGTGACACTCTCGCCGTGGTCGCCGACGACTGCGACGAGGGTCTGGTCCGGAACCGCGTCGGCGAGGGCTTCGAGCTCCCGATCGAGCGCCGACAGCGCGCGTCCGTAGATTGTTCTGCCGTACTCGGGGCTGTCGTAGGCCGGTGGGACGTGAATCTTCCCGTGGAGTTCCCAGAGATGTACAAAGGCAGCAAACGGTTCGGGCAACTCGCCGAGTCGGTCGATGGCAGTCTCGCGCCAGTCGCCGAACATCGACTCGTCGCGGTCCCGACACCGGTACCGGTCGAACCCGCGGTCGAGGCCGGTCTCGGGGACGAGCGGTCCGGTGACCAGCCCCTCCGTGTGGTAACCCCGGTCGCCGAGCACCGACGCCAGTGGGTCGACATCCTGTGAGAGACTGCACCGCCGCAGCGACCTGATACCGTTGCGCTCGTTGTACGTGCCGGTCAGCAGACTCGCCACCGCCGGTGTTGTCGTGGTCGCTGTGGCGTACAGCTCTGTCGCCTCGAACCCCCGCTCGCACAGGTCGTCCAGAAACGGGGTGTCCACCTCCTCGCGCCGGGTGAAATCCTGTCGCAGACAGTCGACACAGACCAGCAACAGGTTCGGTTTCTCGGACTCCTCCCCCTGCTGCTCGCGCTCGACTGTCACCGCACCGGCGGTCTCCCCCTCGTCTGTGTCACTCTCTCCGGTCATTGCTTGTATCCGAGATCTCTCAGACGCTGTTCGACGACGTCACTGGTGGTTTCGTTGTTGGTCTTGCGCGGACTGGGCTCACGACTGTGTGTGTCTGTGGCAGTCGTCTCGTACCAGGGAACCTCGCGGAGACAGGGCAGGTCGACACCGCCCGGGTGTCCGTAGATGCCGTGTTCGCCGAATGCGTTCCCGTGGTCTGCGGTCAGCACGACCCTCTCCGCGTCGAGATTCGAGAGCAGGGTGGTCACCTCCTCGAGCACGTACACCAGGTTCGCCCGGTAGGCCTCCCAGGCCTCCTCGACGGTCCACCGCCCGAGTCTAAGATCCTCCCAGACCGACATCCCCCGGTCACCAAACTCCGAGAGGGCGACGCCTCGATTCCCCCGCTCGCTCTCGCGTGTCCCCGTCTCTGCACGACCGCTGTTGCCCAGTGCCGGAAAGTGTGGCTGCATGTAGTGAACAACGAGTCGGTCATACTCCCGTTGGCGTCCGGCGCTTATCCCCGCATCTGTCACCGGACGGGCCGGAATCGTCCCGGTGTCGTCGTCCCACGCGTCCCGCCAGACCGCCTCGACAGCCTGGAATCGCGTGTCGTCGAGTGTCGAGGAGTAAGGGTTCCCGGTGACGTACACCAGGTCAGCGATCTGAGCGTCTGTTGCGGCCCCAAAGACCGTGTTCAGCCACCCCTTCGACGCGCTCGCAGGCGACATTCGGCTGTCGAACCGGCCATCGGGGAGGTCGTCCCCCCCATCGACGACCACCTCGCGGAACAGGTCGGCCCGGCAGGCATCGAGCACCACCAGCACGTCCCAGTCCGCGGCCAGCACCGGGTCGGGGGTCGTCGTCGACCCGACCGAGTACCGCATCATCGAGGTGAACTCGCGAACAGCCCCGAACCCGCGATGTCGCAGGTTACGGGCGATGTTCGCCGCCGAGGCGGAGATATCGAGCATGGCTACTGTTGGCCTCGCATTGGATTCGATGAGTATGTTCTCCGGGCCGGACAAAAACCCTTCCATCCGCCGGCGAGTCGTGGATTGAGCCGCGCACGAGAGTGGCACAACCCCGCCGGGAGGAGGCGGTGCTTCCGACAACCGGAGTTCCCGGTGGAACTGTAACACACAACGTTCCACTGCACTCGACGCCGACCACACCGACGGTTGTGGCTGCGGTTGCCGTTCACCGTGGCGGTGGTCACATCACCACAGGTGTCGATGCCGTTGCCGCCGGTGCGCTCGGCCTGGGTGCCGTGCTCCGGGTCCGACCCGATTGGGAGTAATTAAGTCTCTCGGGTGTAGAGATTCCCGTACAGTTGACCCAGACCGGAGCACAGTCGACGCGAATCGCCGTCGCACACTGCTGTGAGGGGGCGGGACACGCGACCCGAATGCTTGCTGTCGTGGACCGTCTCGAGGCCACAGGCTACGAGACCGTGATGGCCGGCGGTGGCCCGGGCACCAAGTTCGTCGAGGAGAACGGTCACACGGAGTACGAACCCGCCGCCGTCGCGTTTGTCGAGGACTTCCAGGACGGGGGTTTCCTCGACGTGCTCCGGAACAGTGGTCCGGGACTGTACGACCGGGTCCAGGAGTACCGCTCGTGGTACCGGGCACAGTCACCGGCACTGATTCTCGCGGACGGCATCTCGGCGGCAATCGCCGCCGCGGCGGACGACCGGGAGTACCTCTACGTCTCCCACGACCCGGCGGCGTTCTACGACAACCCGGTCGAACGGTTCGGCGCGGTCATCCGCAACCGTCTCGCCATGCGAACCGCCACGCGCTTTCTCCTTCCGAAGGTCTGGGACGGGGACCCGACGGTCCCGGGTGCGGAGGTGATCGCACCGCTCGCACCAGAACGCGACGCCGCGGAGCGGGACATCGACGTGTTGCTCGTCCCTAGCGCGTTCAGCATCGATCCGGACAGACTCGCAGACACGTTGCGGGCACGGGGCCGCGAGGTGACACTCGTCGGCGGCGAAGCCTGGGAGACAGAGCCGACGCTCCAACCCTACATCGCCGGTGCGAATCTGGTTGTCTGTAACGGCTACTCAACAGTAATGGAGGCTGCGGTCGCCGGCACACCCTGTCTCGTGCTGCCGACAACCTCTGAACAGCAGGGTGTCGCGAACGCACTCTCGGGGACACGCGGGTTCTACTCCGCCACGTCGCTCGACGATGTCGAATCACTGCTCGGCGATATCGAACCGCCACAGCCACAGCCAAACGGTGCCGGACGCGTCGCCGAACTGGTTGCTGGCTACGCCGATGGGAGACGCATCGTCAGGTGAGACAGCGCGTTCGGATGGTCAACTCGGCTGGTACAGCGAGAGCAGGTCGTCGCGTCCAGTCGACCCGACCCACAGTGAGCCGTCGGGACCTGCCTCCAGGATAATCGGGCTATCGTTCAGTTCTATCGCGGTCGGTTCGTCGCCCAGCAGTTCCGGCACGTACACTCCGCCGTCCTCACGCTCGATCGGTACGAAAGCGATGTCACCGGTCGACGACGACCCGATCAGGACACCCTCCTGTGTGTCGCCGTCGAGTTTGTCGGTCGTCTCGACGCCTGTCGACCCGGAGTGGTCCAGTGTCCAGAGAGGGTTCAGTATCTCCTCCTCTGTTGGAACCGAATCGAACGTGCCGTACTCCGGGTAACCGAGGTTCGCGCCCTCGGTGATGTGATACAGTGCCTCGTGTTCTCTCGACCGCATCGACATGCCGTCGTTGTTCGCACCGAACATCTCGCCCTGCTCGTCGAACGTAAAGTCGTACATGTTCCGCAGTCCGCTGGCCATTATCTCGATATCCGACCCGTCCGACTCGAACGATATCACTGTCCCCAGATACTCGGCGTTGGGGTGGTCCTCGGAACTGGGGGTGTACTCCTTGCCGTCGAACATCTCGGGGTACTTACTCCCACCCAGATGCCCGATAGAGAGATACAGCCGACCGTCCGGCCCTGTCTCTATCTGCTGGAGTGCGTGGTCGTTGTTGACGACGGGCAGATCAGAGATGAGCGTTCGCCTGTTGCTCAGCGACCCGTCAGATTCGATGTCGAAGGCGATCACCGTCCCGTTTGAGTCCTGCAACACGTCGTACCCCTCCTCTTCACCGTACTTCCCACTAACTGCACTCCCGTTGTCGACGGTGTACAGTGTGTCCCCTGACACCTCGACGCCGTGTGGTTCACTTATGCTCGAGGCGACCTCGTCGAACGTGAGCGACTCCTGATCGGCGGACGGCAGCTCGAATCTGAAGATCTTCCCCGACTCGGGGCCCGGTCTGTTTGTCAGGTATCCGTACTCCCCATCGTCTGTGAAGTCCAGTGCTGTCGGGAAGAAGGGGGCATCGAACGACACCTGTCGATCGAACTCGGCGGTATCGTCATCCTCGGGAATCGGCGACTGGAGCATCCCCCGCAGCAGACTCGTTCCACCGACCTGTGACGCGGCGATGAAACCCGCTACCACACCCAGCACGGACCGTCGGGACCTGATTTTGCCGCCAATGCCCGTCCCATCGCCGTCTCCGCTGTTGTCCGGCACAACCAACCCACTCACGAGCGGGACTATCCGCCGCAGCAGAAAGTCCGTCGTGACGAGTGCGAGCAGTGCCGGCAGAGCAACGTACGCCGTCGTGGTGGGACCCCCGAAGAACAGTTGACGGGTGACGTTCTCGGTGAACCCTTCGAGGTGAAATACCAACAGATATGCGAGGATTATCACGCCGGAGAGCGCCTCGATGATACTGGCCGACCGCCTCGAGTTACGGAAGTAATCGATACCGCTGTACAGGAGCAAGGAGAGCCCGACAGTTCCGGCGAACGACAGTACCGCTGCGTATATGATGTACACAACCATATCAGGTGGTTCACGACGGATTTAATAACATTTTCGACTTCTATGTGGCGAGACCGCCACGCTCTCTGCGAGACGTCCAGCAGGTATCCGGTGTGTCGCGGACGCCTCCCTGCCGGTCTCGTGGGTTATCAGAAACGGTCCTGGTTCGCCGGCACTGAAACTGTCCGGTGTGTTTTTTCACCCCATCTCTCCTACCGGTGTTCGATGGGCGAATCCGCACCGCTCGGCGGTCGGTTGCGTGCAGACCTCACAGACAATCAGTCGGTGACAGCAACGGCAATCGGACTCGCACTGGTGGTGTTCGTGCTGGTGTCGCTGGACAGTGAGTTCCTCCCTGTCTCGGCAGAGTTCCTGCTGTCGCTGAGCATGATGGACACAGCGTTTGCCTACGACGAGTTCTGGCCTGTCGAGTACAGGCCGGCGTACGCGGCCCTGTGGACGCTCCTGTTCGGGTTCCTCACGGCGGGGGTGTTTGTCGGTGTCTACGAGCTCGCGGGACTGCAGACCGGAGACACGGTCGCAGTCTACGGGGCGTTCCTGGCTGCGGTCGGTCTCCAGTTTGGGACTGCAGTCCTGTACGCCCGGATTCGATAGGTCGGTGCCCGACCCGCTGTCGTCGGTCGTGTGTAGATAGAGTGTCGTTCTCACTGGTGTCAGGCGCGTGTCGGTGTTGTCAGATGCCGCTGTGGGGCGTCACCCGGAGCGGACCGCGAACGACCACACCGTCTCGACATCGAGGAGCTCGTGGAGGAGAAACTCGAGCGCGTTGATGACGTAGTGTGCCACCACGACGACGAGCAGACTCCCGGTGAGGATGTAGCCGGTCGCGAGAACGAGACCGAGCAGACCGGTGACGAGGACCCCGACCCGTCCCTGTGCGCCGTGGCCGAGTGCGAACGCGACCGAGGCGACCACCGCGAGCGGCCACGGTGACACGTCGAACCCAGCGGTGGGCACACCGATGAGCGCCGCCCGGAAGAGCAGCTCCTCGGCCAGTGCGACGAGCGGTAACACGACCAGAAGCAGGCCGACCCAGCCACCCGTCGACTCCGGCGCGAGCAGCCTCCGGACGCTCTCGTCGTAGGCCGCGCCAACGGCGCCGGCAACTGTCGTTGCGAGCTCGTTTGCCAACCACAGCACCGACCCGAACCCGATACCCAGGAGGACCGCCCGGAGTCCGGCCGTTGGTGACCCGGCGGTGACACCGAACGCCGCCACCGGAATCGAGAAGTACCACGCCGCCGCGACGACGACCCCCGCAAAGAGCGCCTGCGTCGACGCGACGTTCGCAAGCATGGCTCTGCTCGTGAGTTCGAGCCCCCCTGCTGGCGTGTCCGTGCCCGGCGTCTGTGTGCTGTCCGGCAGGGTGACACCCTCCGGAGCACCGCTCTCGGCCCCGCCGGGACTGTCGATTCCACCGGATGCACCGGTCTCGTCACCGGCAGTCCTCTCGGGTGTGCTGGCCGGCGGGTCGGTCTGTTCACCGGCGAGCTGTTTGTCGTTGCCGGCGCGCCCGCTGTCTGCCTGCTCACTGATGAGCTGTTGAGACTGTCGCGCGAGCACCAGCAACAGCACGGTGAGAACGGAGACAACAGCCAGAAACGGGCCCCACTGGGGCACGCGTTACTGCGGTGTCGGTGCGCCGCTTCCCTGCGCGGAGTCGGGTTCGAGTGCCCGTCCGGTGATAGATTTGAGCCGGTCGACCAGCGAGTCCTTCTCGGGTTCGCCCTCCAGTGCCACCTCGAGCACCTCCGAGATATGGGTCACCGGAACGATATCGACCTGTTCCTCGTACTCCTCCTCTATCATCACGTCCTGTTCGTTTGCCTTCGGGATAATTATCGTGCCGATACCGGACTTCGCGGCGGCCTCTATCTTGTGGGTGACACCGCCAACCGGGAGCACGTCACCGCGCACCGACAGCGACCCGGTCATCGCGAGGTCCTGTTTGATCGGGATGTCCTCGAGCGCCGAGATGACTGCCGTCGCCACAGTGACCGAGGCGGAGTCGCCGTCGACACCCTGCTGTCCGGCCTGGACAAACTGGATGTGGATATCCTTCTCGGAGATCTCCTCGTCGGAGAACTTCTTTATAATGGCGCTGACGTTCTCGACAGCCTCCTCGGCCATCTCTTGGAGCTTGCCGGTGGCGATGACCCGACCGGGACCCTGTGAGGGGGCAATCTCGGCCATCACAGGCAGCACGATACCGGAGTCCTCGCCCATCACGGCTAGCCCGTTGACACGGCCGACGACACCACCCTCGGAGACGGTGAGCTCGTAGTCCTTGCGCCGTTTTATGTACTCGTCGGCGAGCTGTTGTTCGATGGACTTCGAGCGGTCCTTTGCCTCGAGCACGTCGTTGCGCTCGGTGAGTTCCTTGTCCTTTGCACGGGCGATATCGCCGGCGACACGCACGAGTCCACCGAGGTCACGCATCTCCAGCGTGAGGTGGTCCTTTCGACCGGCCCGGCGCTGGGCCTCGAGGATGACCTCCTCGATCGCCTCGCGGGTGAAGTGTGGCAGGCGGCCGTCCTTTTCGACCTCCTGTGCCACGAAGCGGGAGTACTTGCGGCGCATCTCCGCGGTGTCCTCGATGGTGTCGTCCATGTACACCTCGTACCCGTAGCCCTTTATTCGCGAGCGCAGGGCCGGGTGCATGTTCTCCATCGCGTCCATGTTCCCTGCCGCGACCATGATGAAGTCACACGGGACGGCCTCGGTCTGGACCATCGCGCCCGAGGAGCGCTCGGACTGGCCGGTGATGGAGAACTCGCCATCCTGGATAGCCGTCATCAGCTTCTGCTGGGAGCGGATGTCCAGCGTGTTTATCTCGTCGACGTAGAGGACACCCTTGTTGGCCTTGTGGATTGCGCCGGGTTCGACGCGGTCGTGGCTGGGGGTTTCCATGCCGCCGGACTGGAACGGGTCGTGCCGGACGTCACCCAGCAGCGCACCGGCGTGTGCGCCGGTGGCGTCCTCGAAGGGGGCAGTCTGCTGGTCGGAGGTGTTGACCAGCAGGTTCGGCACCATCGCGTCACTTCCACGTGACATGTACCGGAACACGAGATAGACCACACCGGCCGCAAGGATGCCGAGCAGAATCTGCTGAACGATTATCAGCGCGTAGACGAGCACCAGGATGATGAGAATCCACATTATAAAGGTCCGCATCTGGTTGCGCTTGCGGGCCTCCTCCTTGTGGGCATCGACGATCTGCTCACCCTTCCCCGCCGGAACGGTCCGGACCTTCGGCTCGTTGCCATCGTCGGGGTTGTGATAGACGAGCACGTCCTGCAGCTCCTCTTTCGGGAGCAGTTGGCTCATCGCCTTCGCCAGCATCGACTTTCCGGTACCGGGTGCACCGATCATCATGACGTGTCGGCGCTGTTTCGCCGCTTTCAGCACGATCTCGCGGGCGTGGTCCTGTCCGATCACCTGGTCAACTAGTCTGTCCGGGACTTCGATATCAGCGGACGTATCGATCATGAGACCGCCGAGCAGGTCGTCCTCGGCTATCTCCGCGTCGATCTCCATGTCCGCGTCCACGTCACGTCCAAGCGCCTCCTCCAGCAGGTCCTCCGAGTCCGCTTCACGGCCGTCCTCTTGACCGTTGTCGCGTGGACCGTAACCGGTGTCACCGGGGCCGTCGGGGTCTGGGCCCCCCTTGCGGCCGTAGCCGTCCGGCGAGTCGTCCGGGGTTGAGATATCGGAACTCGTCTCGGGGAAGCCGGGTTGGCGGTCGTCACCCTCGTCGACGGGTGCCGACGAATCCCGACTCTCCTCTGATGGCTCCGCCGGACCACCGGACGGTGGCTCGAACGTGTCGTGTGAATCCCGGTCGGATTCCGGAGCGTCGTTATCGTTGCTCATACAACAGTTGCTCTACAATAGTAGAGGGGCCGTCGACTGATATACTTTCTCCCCCTGTGCACGACGGTAGTCACCAGAACCGCAGGACGTGGGTGTGGTGAACCATCGGCTCAGAACTGGACTCGGGAGATTTATTATCCGGGCCGCACCACAGAGAACAATGGATACCACCCGCGGCATTCTCATCGGCCGCTTCCAGCCGTTTCACGACGGCCACATGCAGGTTGTCGAGAATATCGTCGACGAGGTTGACGAACTCGTGCTCGGCATCGGGAGCGCCGATGCCTCCCACGAACCGCGGAACCCGTTCACCGCCGGCGAACGCATCATGATGCTTCATAACGCGCTCGTCTCACTGGAAACAACAACATACGTTGTCCCACTCGACGATATGGACCGCAACTCGGTGTGGGTCAGCCACGTCAAAAGCATGTCGCCGTGGTTCGAGGTGGCCTACTCGAACAACCCCCTCGTTGTTCGACTGTTCCGGGAGGCCGGTGTCGAGGTCCGACAGACCCAGCTGTTCGACCGTGACCGGCTGAAAGGCAGTGAGATACGGGGACTGATGCGCGAGGGCGGGGACTGGGAACAGTCGGTCCCGGAGGCTGTCGCCGAGGTGGTTGAGGAGGTCGACGGTATCAAGCGCATTCAGGCGGTCGCCTGAGACACGCGGCAATCGTCACCGGTGACCGGCCCGGTTCAGCGCGGCCGCTGTCGACGACCAGTTTCACACCACTTTGCCAACCTTCTTGAGGGAGGCCGCACAAACACGTTCTCAGCAGATGGACCGTCCGGACGACACCGAACTCATCGACCGTTTCGAGGAGTTCTACAGGAGCTATTACCGCAACGAGATCGCGGAACTCGCACAGAAGTATCCGAGCGACCAGAAGTCGCTGTACATCGACTGGCGCGATCTCTCCCGGTTCGACACCGACTTGGCGGACGATTTCAGGAACAAACCGACACAGATGCGCCGATACGCCGAGGAGGCGCTGCGTCTGTACGACCTACCGGTGGATGTCTCGTTGGAACAGGCACATGTCCGTGTGACCAACCTGCCGGATGCAACAGACATCCGTGCCATCCGGTCGAACCAGCGCGGGATGCTCATCACGGTGAAAGGCATAATCCGGAAGGCGACCGACGTCCGTCCGAAGGTTGTCACGGCCGCCTTCGAGTGCCAGCGCTGTGGCACGCTCACTCGCATCCTGCAGGACAGCGGCGAGTTCCAGGAACCCCACGAGTGTCAGGGCTGTGAAAGACAGGGGCCGTTCCAGATAAACTACGACCAGTCCGAGTTCATCGACGCACAGAAACTCCGCGTCCAGGAGTCCCCCGAGGGACTGCGCGGCGGCGAGACCCCACAGAGCATCGACATCAACATCGAGGACGACATCACCGGCGAGGTGACGCCCGGCGACCACGTCTCGGTGACAGGTGTGCTCAAACTCGAACAACAGGGCAGTCAGCAGGAGAAGTCGCCCATGTTCGACATCTACATGGACGGTCTCACCGTCGAGATCGAGGACGAGGAGTTCGAGGAGATGGATATCACCGACGAGGACAAAAAGGAGATAATCGAGCTCTCGAACGAGCCGGATATCTACGACCAGATCGAGGGGGCGATTGCACCCTCCATCTACGGCTACGAGAAAGAGAAACTCGCGATGGCGCTCCAGCTGTTCTCGGGTGTCACGAAGTTCCTCCCCGACGGCTCCCGAACCCGCGGTGATCTCCACATGCTCCTGATCGGGGACCCCGGAACCGGGAAGTGCCAGCGATACGACACGGATATCCTGCTGGCTGACGGGCGCGTTCGGGCACTCGGTGATATCGTCGAACAGCATCTCGACGACCCGGTACAGATAGCGGACGGGTACCGGCAGGAAACCGATATCGGTGTCCTCACCACGGACGGGGAGACGGTCCAGGAGGGACGTGCGACACGGGTGTGGAAACGCGAGGCACCCGACCGGATGTATCGCATCCACACCGCGAGCGGACACGAGCTCGAGGTCACCCCCTCACACCCGCTGTTCGTACAGGAGAACGGTCGGCTCATACCGTCGGAGGCGTCGGAACTGTCCGAGGGGGAGTTTATTGCTGTCCCACGACAACTGCCGTCGGTGGGGGAGGATACACTCGGGGTCGACGACGAGACGACCGGGCAAGAGGCCAGGACGGCAGCGCAGTGTGCCGACGTATCCGGTAACACGAACACCGAGGTCGTCCCAGAGCTTCAGGGGGAGCTACGCCGAATCAGGGACACACTGGGGCTCTCACAGTCCGACTGTGGGGTCCCGCGGTCGACGTACCAGCGCTACGAGCGCGGCGACCGGAACCCAAGTCGGGAGAGCCTGCGGACGGTTCTCTCGGCGTTCGAGGAGCGTCTCGCCGGGCTCTGGGAGGGTCGTGCCCGCGTCAGCAGCGGTGACTGGCAGGCTGTGAGCGAGAGCCGACAGGAGCTGAACATCTCACAGACCGGACTGGCCGCACAGACGGACGTGACGCGAGGTGGGATACGCTCCGACGAGCGTGGTGAGACAGTCCCGGACGGTGGGACAGTCGCCGACGCAGATGCGGTTGTTCCGGACCGCATCGACGAGGCACTCGCCGTCGAGACCGATGTGAACCGACTGCGCTCGCTCGTCGAGGGGGACATCGGCTGGACCCGGATCAAGTCGATAGAGACCGTCGAGCCCGATTACGACTGGGTCTACGATCTCGAGGTTGCCGGAACGCACAATTACATTGCAAACGGTGTGGTGTCGCACAACTCCGCCATGCTCCAGTACGTCGAGAACATCGCACCCCGCTCGGTGTACACCTCCGGGAAGGGGGCCACGAGCGCGGGGCTGTGTGTGACGGGTGACACCCTGGTACACACGGCAGAGGGGTTCCGCGAGATACAGACACTCGTCACCCCAGAGATTCCCGGGCCGGTAGACACCGAGACGGGTGTCGAACACGAGAGCTCGGTCTACACGTACAGCCGCACAGGCGACAGTCTCGACGTTCGGGACAGTTCGCACGTCTGGCGGATGCCGGAGAAGCCGTGCCATCGGATAGAGACAGACCACGGCAAGAGCCTGGAGGCGTCGGTGGACACCCCGGTGCTGACCTGTAGCGACGGGCGTATCGAGTGGCGCCGGATAGCCGACCTGCGCCAGGGGGACCACGTCGCGGTTCCGGCCTACGACAGGGCCGAACAGTGCATCGAGCGGACCCGCGTCGACGTGCGCGAGTATCTCGAACTCACAGCCGAGAAGGTGATGCTGACAGGCTCGTCACGTGATACTGTCCGTGACGAACTCCGGGAGCGGTTCGGCACACTCCGGGGGGCGGCTGCTGCGCTCGACCTGTCGGAGGATTTCATCTACGATTCGCTGTCGAACCGCCACGTTCCGCTCGAAAAACTCGACAGGGTGCTCGAGAGCATCGGGTACTCCCGGGAGGAGGTCGCCTACGAGCGGGTCATGCTCTGGCACGGTGACAGTATCACACTGCCGGAGGAGTTCGACGCGGACCTGCTGTACCTGCTGGGACTCGTCTTTGGTGACGGTGATATCGCCGTCGACCGGCGCGACGGGGACCGGGGTTGTGTGCGCCTCTCCAGCAGCAACGAGGCGGTGCTCGAACGGGCCGCGGACATCGTGGCGGAGAAGTTCGACAAGCACGTCGGAATCGAGTATCAGGACTCCAGTATCGTGTTCACCACGATAAGCGAGTCGCTTGCCCGCCAGGTACAGCTGATGCTCGAAACGTTCGGTGTTCGAGCCCGGACACGCGAACGCGACCGCCGTGGCACGTCCGAACTCGAGTCCGGGAAAACAATCGAGTCGAAACACGTCCAGCAGTTCCTCGAGATATTCGGTGCTGATATCGACCGGTACGCCGAGGTAATCGGGTTCGGAGTCGCCACAAAGCAGGAACAGCTACAGCAGATTGTCGGGTGTACCGAGCGCCAGCCAAGACGGCTCCCGGTCGGAAGCGCGCTGACAGCGGCCGGAACGACCGCGGGGCCGTACCGGACGACGCTCGCCCGTGGATACGGCCCCAGTCGTGAACAGGCCGCGGGTATGCTGGACAGTCTCGACCTGGGACCTGTCGAGTCGCTCGTCAGCGAGGCGGTCGAGGCCGATCTCCACTGGGAAGAGGTTGTTGTCAGCCTGGACACCGGCAGGAAAGAGGTGTTCGACCTCACGGTCCCGGAGACACACACCTTCCTCGGGAACGGGATAGTGACACACAACACCGCCGCGGCTGTTCGCGACGACTTCGGCGACGGCCAGCAGTGGACACTCGAGGCGGGTGCGCTCGTGCTCGCAGACCAAGGTATCGCGGCGGTGGACGAACTCGACAAGATGCGGTGTGTGACCGGTGACACGCTCGTTCACACGGCAGACGGGGTTCGCCTGATCCGGGAGTTGGCGCTCGACGCGGACCGTGCGGGCGATATCGAACACCACGAGACCGGGCGAACGTTCCGGGATACCGACCACGCCGTCTGGACGATGTCGGAGACGGGACAGCTCACAGTGCGTGATGTCACCGCGGTACACGAGTACGATGCACCGTCGGAGCTGTGTACCGTCACAGTCGAGTCGGGTGAGTCGCTGACCGCGACACCGGATCATCCGTTTTTCGTTCTCGACCGGGGAGAGAGAACGGAGAAGCCGGCCGGTGAGTTGCGGCCGGGGGACTGGGTCTACGTTCCCGAGTCGATACCGACGCCCGCCTCGGATGGCGGTGCTCTCGCCGCGCCAGCCGACAACTGGACACCCGCGACGGGCGTCACACCCGAACACGGTGCAGTGCTGGGGTACATCGCAGGTAACGGGGATATCTACTACGACAGCGACCAGGGGTACGGAATCCGGTTCACCAACGAGGAGGAGCTTCTGACGGAGTTCGAGTCCGCCTGCCGCGAGATATTCGACACGGAGCCGGTACGTCCACCGGGCAAACAGCGAGACGACGGTGTCGAAACAGCGCACGTCTCCGGCACGGTGGATGTCGAGGAGTTGCTGGCGGCCGGGGTGAATCTCGAAACTTACGAGGGCAAACGGGTCCCGGCGGCGGTCGCGCAGGGCTCCAGCGAACTGAGAGCCGCGTTTATCCGAGCGCTCGCGGACTCTGAGGGAGCCGTGGATGACCGCAAGGTCACGATTTCGTCGGCGAGTTACGAACTCCTCCTCGGCACGAAGATGCTCCTCGCCGAGTTCGGAATCACAGCACAGATACAGACAGACCGGCGGGACAGCTACAGCCTTGCGGTGACCACCGCCGACTCACTGGCGCGGTTCAGCGACGAGATCGGGTTCGTTCTCGACCGGAAACAGAGCGCGCTCGATGCGGTAGTCGAACGCGTGTCCGGTGACCACACGACTCTCGATGTCCTCCCGGAGTGTGGAGCCCTCTTTACCGGAGCGCGCGAATCTCTCCGACTCCACCAGTCGGAGTGTGGGCTGAACGGTACCACGTACTGTCGCTTCGAGAACGGGAACACCAACGTCTCGCTCTCGGAGGCAGACTGTGTGCTCGAACGGTTCGTGGACCGCCGGGCGGCGGCCAGAAGCGACGCAGAGACGCTGGACACGGCCTGTTCCTGGGAGCGGCTCTCCGAACTGAGCAGACGGTATCACCTCCCGCAACGGAAACTCGCCGAGCGGACGGAGTACTCACAGCAACAGGTCTCCACCCAGTGGGGGGAAGACGAACGGCTCCGAGAGGTGGTTCGGAGACGACTGCAGACGTTACTCGAGGAGGTTGGAGAGACAGACCTCTCCCGGCTTCGTGACCTGGTTCGTGGCGATGTAACGTGGCGGCGAGTAACCGATGTCGAGGCGACAGAGCCGACAGTTACTGACGGACAGGTCCCCATCCTCGAACACCGGCTGGCGGACCTGCTGCAGGTAGACCAGAGCGAGGCAGAGCGGCGCGCAACCGAACTCCTCGGTACCGAGTCGACCGCCGAGTCCTGGTCGGAGCTCCGTGACGAACTAAACCGTCACGCCGTGCCGTTACAGCGCATTGCCGACCGGATGGACGTCGCCAACTCGACGGTTTCCCGGTGGTGTAACGGGCCGCTCGACGGCGAGTCGTTCGAGACGGTCCGGGCGGTTGCCGGTGACCTCATCGAGGCAAAGCGGAGCCGACTGCGGGCACTCCTCGCGGAGCTAAAGAACCGCCGGGAGCCGAACGTCTACGACCTCACGGTCGAGGGAACCCACAACTTCCTCGCGAACGGGATGGTCGTCCACAACTCTGAGGACCAAAGCGCCATGCATCAGGCGCTTGAAGAGCAGTCGTACCACCCCAGAACGGAGATACTGAGGTCGGATGGTCGGCGCGTCGAGATTGGTGATTTTGTCGATACGAAGATCGACAACAACCCGTCCGAGGTCGTCGAGGGTGTCGACTGCGAGATACTGCCGGTCGATAACGTGGGGATACACACAGCCGATTTAGAGACACACGATGTCACGAAGACAGATATCGACCGGGTGAGTCGCCACGAGGCTCCCGACGAGTTCGTCCGAGTCGAGTTCTCGAACGGCCGGAACGTGCTCGTGACCCCCGAACACCCGATATTCGTCGCCGACAATGACATCCAGACAGTCGAGGCGCGCAACGTCGAGGAGGGCGCGTTCGTCCCTGCACCTCGAAAGCTTCCGAACAGCCCAGAGTACGTGTCACTGGAGCCAGAGCCACACATCGGCAAGGAAAAGAACGTCAGTCTTCCCGAGAAACTCACACCCGAACTGGGCGAGATACTCGGATTCCTCGTTGCAGAAGGGCACACGCGTGCCGGGTCGTCACACGAGGTCGGGTTCTCTAATCAGGACGAACGGTTGCTCGCCCGAATGGAGCAGCTAATGGGGTCGGTGTTCGACATGAAGAGTTCGGAGCACACGAACAGGGCCGGAACTGTCACGAAGGTGTGGGTGTCGACGAAACTCTACCGCTGGTTCGAGTCGAACGTCCCCGAGGTTATGCCGACATCCCGCGAGAAACGGATTCCGGCGGCAGTTCTCGGGAGTTCTGAGGAGGTAATCCGCCGGTTCCTCGTTGGCGCGTTCGCCGGTGACGGTGGTGTCGAGAACAACGAAATGACACTTTCGACTGCTTCAGATGGCCTCGCGCAGGACTACGCCGATGCCCTGTTGAAGATCGGTGTTGCTTCTCGCATTCATCACGATATCTCACATGACTCATGGAAGGTGTGTGTCATGGGTGACTCGATGGACCGGTTTGTGGATGCAGTCGTGCAGCGGGCCGACGACCGGTACGAGCAGACACGGACACTCGTCGAGCGAAGCAACAGTACACCTCGCCATCACGATGTGTTGCCAACCGGTACAGCACACGAGTTGCGCGCGCTCCGAGAGTTGCTCGGACTCCGGCTTACAGGGAGATACAGGCCAGCAATCGACGAGGGCTACGGGATACAGCGCAACACCGTCGAGGGGGAACTTGCCACGTTGCGCGAGCGGGTCGAAACAGTCCGCACAGCAGTTGACGGAGCTGACAACCTCACCGCGGTTCGAACAACAATCGACTGGTCGTGTCGACAACTCTCGGAACGACTCGACGGTGTGACACAGAGCAGCATCAGTTACGCCGAACAGGGTGGATACGACGAGCAACGTTGCCGCTCGCTAACAGGCCGTGCGAAAGACGCAGTCCGGGCGGCACTCGGTGAGGCCGAGCGACGTATCGACGAGCTAAAACGACGTCTCGGACTGCGGTACTATCGTGTATCGAGCGTTGAGACGGTTCCCAACGAGGGTGAGTACGCATGCGAGTGGGTCTACGACGTGACTGTCGAACCGACGAACACCTTCGTCGGACAGGGCGTCGTGTTGCACAACTCGATTAGTGTAAACAAGGCGGGAATAAACGCGACACTGAAATCGCGGTGTTCGCTCCTGGGGGCGGCGAACCCGACGATGGGTCGGTTCGACAGGTACGAGCCAATCGCGGAGCAGATCGACCTGTCGCCGCCGCTGATATCGCGGTTCGACCTCATCTTCACGGTGACAGACCAGCCCGACCCCGAGGAGGACGCGAGGTTGGCAGACCACATCCTCCAGACGAACTACGCCGGAGAGCTGCACACCCACCGGACGGAGGCGAACAAGTCAGACTACACCGCCGACGAGGTCGAGCGTGTGACCGAGGAGGTAGCACCGACAATCGAGCCGGAGCTGTTGCGAAAGTACGTCGCGTTCTCGCGGCGGACCTGTTACCCGACGATGACCGAGGACGCCAAAAACAGGATACAGGAGTTCTACGTCGACCTCCGGGAGGAAGGAACCGGTGAGGACGCCCCGGTACCGGTCACCGCCCGGAAGCTAGAGGCGCTGGTGCGGTTGGCGGAGGCGAGCGCCCGGGTGCGGCTCTCCGATACCGTCGAGCGGGCGGACGCCGACCGCGCGGTAGATATCGCCCACTACTGTCTGAAGGAGATCGGGATGGACCCCGAGACGGGTGAACTCGACGCCGACGTTATCGAGACGGGCACCTCGAAGACACAGCGCGACCGGGTAAAGAACCTGCTTGACATTGTCGCCGAGATCGAGGACGAGTACGACGAGGGCGCACCGGTCGACGTGGTGGTCGAGCGTGCCGAGGAGGTCGGCGTCTCGCCGGACAAGGCCGAACACGAGATCGAGAAGCTCAAGCAGAAAGGCGAGATCTACCAACCACAGAGAGATCACCTGCGCACCACCTGACCGACGCTGTCGACACTGCCGGGAGCCCCCACCGACGCGAAGATACAAGCCGTCAGGGTCTCAACGAGCAGGTATGCACGAGCAGGGCCGCAGAGCAAGCGCAGGGCAGCGTCGAGAGAACCACCTGTCGTAGATGGACCGCATCTCAGCTCTCAGGAACGTCGAGGATGCGCTGACACGCTACGAGGAGGGTGAGCTCTCGTTGCCGGAGCTGGAGCGAGCGGTCCGAGGAACGCTCCGGACCTACGCCACAGAGTTCGAGGAGGGACAGCTCTACCGGGCACACGGGGACGAGGAGGGGGTAGCCGACGGTGTGGTCGTCGTGGCAGACTCCCGAACCGAGGCTCGCGAGCGGGTCGCCGAACTGCTCACAGAGCCGGAGAGGTTCGACATCGAGGCTGTGCAGTAAACTAAACGAGCCACACCGTGTGAGCGACAACAGCGGAGGAGGGTAAGAATCGAGACAGACGCGGTGGGCAACCCGTGTTGCTCAGCTCTGGATGCGCGGGGCAAGCATGTAGGTCACGGTACCGGTTCCCTCGGCGATGTCGAAGTGGAGCTTCGCGGGGAACTCCTCACCGAGGTCGAGCGACACCTCCGCGTCCTTCGGGATGGCACGGTTCATGTCGTCGAGGTAATCGAGGGAGAAAAGCGAGGAGGCAGGGCCGGGAACGAGGTCGATGAGGTCGTCGGCGTCGAGTTCGAGGTGGACATCGTCGGTGTCACCCTCGGCACTGACGTAGAACAGTTCGGTGTCACCCTCGACACCGAGTTCGATATGGTCGCTGACCATATCAGCCGCGGTGACAGCACGGTCAATGTCCCGACCCTCGATGACGATTGTCGCCGGCAGGTCGAGGTCTGGGAGGTCGGGCTCCTCGCGGATGGACTCGGGGTCGATGAGCGCGAGTGTGTACTCCAGTCCGTCGATAGAGATCTCGAGCTTGCGGGTCTGCTCGTCGAGTTCGAGTCGGACGAGTTGGTCGCTGTCTGCCATCTTCGCGATGTCGGCCAGTCTGACCAGGTTCACACCGATGAGACCGCCATCGGCCTCGTAGGACTCAAACGCCGAGGCGTCGAGCGAGAGGTCGACCATACCGACGTTCGCGGGGTCGACCGCACGAATCTCGAGCCCACTCTCGTCCAGGTGAATCTTACACTCCTCGACCAGCACGCCCACCGAGTCGAGCGTCGCCTGTAGCGTATCCGCGCGCACGATGGCACTAAACATCCTTGTCACCAGATATGGTTGCATCGCTTAAAAAGGCACGTCATTCCGGTCGGACACGGGTCGCCGTCTGACCCGGACCGTCCGTGTGGGGTAGTTTCCAGGAGCGTGGACCACGGGCACCACCCGAACAGGTAGAGACAGCGCGGTCCCAGACCGGACTGTGACCGGGTGGGGTCTGGGTCAGGGCACGGCCGTGGCGGGCAGGTCGGCGGGGTTGAGTGGTTCAGGCGGTGTGTGAG
>UEZF01000018.1_pt1 | contig 24134 bp, 26 predicted proteins | sample 1903571 | NCBI WGS metagenome assembly UEZF01 (sample SAMEA4776352, study PRJEB27445) | saltern metagenome | biome: Hypersaline environment; feature: solar saltern; material: Pellet | place: Spain | collected 2014-08 | depth 0 m | reverse complement strand
TCACGCGCCCGTGCCTCCCGGGTGTCTGTACTCCGGATTGCGTGTCTGTGTCCCCTGGTGTCCGTGTTCCAGAACCCGGCGCGGGTAGTGTCGTATCGGCACCGGTGTCGCAGTGAGGGCACCGCGTTCGGAGCAGAGACGCGTCGCGGGGTTTTATACGAGTAGACCGGTACCGTTCGGGTATGCAACAGCCGCAGTTCGTCGAGCAGTCCGAACCGGAGGAGGTGTTCGGACTGCTGTCGGACGACAACCGGGTCGAGATTCTGCGCACGCTCTGGAACGGCGACGAGCCGATGGGGTTCTCTGAGCTACACGACGCCGTCGGTATCGGTGACTCGGGACAGTTCAACTACCACCTGAAGAGGCTCGTCGACCAGTTCGTGACGAACAGCGAGGAGGGGTACGAGCTCACCATCGCCGGGGACCAGATAAACGGGGCAATCGAGTCCGGGTCCTACACCACGAGCGGGCGGATGGAGCCGGTACAGATGGACAGCCCGTGCCCGACCTGCGGCGGGACCCGGACGTTCTACTACGAGGACGAACTCGCAATGCTCGAGTGTGACTCCTGTTCGCTGGAGGCCCGGTACGACATCCCGCCGGGCGTGTTCGCCGATTGTGACCGCGAGGAGATACCGGCTGTCGCCGGCAGATACCTCCGGACGATGGTCGAGCGACTCCACCACGGGTTCTGCACTCGGTGTGATGGCCCCGTCGAACACGCTGTCTGTCCCATCACCGACATCCCGTCGTGGAGCGAGGAGGACGAGGAGGAGACAGAGGACAGCCCGTTCGGGAGCCCGGAGGAGATACCGATCGTCCAGCACGAGTGTCGGCAGTGTGCTCACAAGGTAACAACAGGGCTGCAGTACTCGCTGCTCACCCACCCCGCGGTGGTAGGGTTCCACTACGACCGCGGTATCGACATCCGGGACCGCTCCGTCTGGGAGTTCACCATCCTCGGGTTCGACCGCGAGCGGGTGCGCGGCACCGACCCGTTCCGGGCGAACACGGTGTTCACCGTCGACAACGACGCGCTGACTGTCGTTGTCGACGAGGAGATGCGCGTGGTCGAGACGACCGTCGACGAGGCGACCTGACGACGCGGTTCAGGCCGACAACCCCGCCTCGGAACCGGGGCCCCGTCGACCAGACAGGCGGGCCAGGCGTCTGCGGAGTCTGACACCCCCGACCCCCAGCGCCACGCCGAGCATCAGTACCGGAACGACGACGAACGCGACCACGGCGACCGCCACCAGCGCATACGCCACGACACTCTGTGTCCGCCTGTCCCGGTGGTTGTCACTGTTCGTCAACTGCGGGTGTGTACCGTACATCGTATCTAGACACACGCCCCCCACCCGCATAAGTATAATCTGAAGAACATTACTGTAACGGTGGTTACTGGAATCTGTTTGAGTAACCGGACCCACGGTCGGAGGTGTCCCGGAGATGGCGGCCCCGGTCCGCGAGACGGTGGTAGTCGGCACGCACAGTCGGCGAGGCGGGGGCGTCTTAGGGTGGTGTGTCGCCGGTGATACCGTCATCAGTGATGCGGAACTGCGCGCTGGTGCCGGCCTCGCGGGCGTGGTGCTTCTCGAGTGTGGCGCGGCGGTTGCCGCCGCGGAAGCGGTCGAGTCGCAGGATGACCCCAGACCAGTGGTCGAGGGTGTGACCGCCGAGCGCCTGGGCAGTCTCACCCTCCGGGTCGGTGTAGACCTGGTTTGTGAGTCCAACGGCGATGTCGTGTTTGCGGGCCAGCGAAAGTAGGTGTGTCACCTGTCGGGCGACCGCCCGGAGCGCCTCGCCCTCCTCGCGTTCGGTGCGTTCGAGACGGTAGAACCCGGTGGCGCTGTCGAGCACAACAAACGCAACCTGCTCGGCGAACTCGGCGGCATCCCGGACGGCCTCGGCCTGTTCGTCGAAGTCGTGGACCTCGCTGACAATCAGTCGGGGGGCCACGGTATCAAGATCGGTGTCGGGGTGACCATCCGCCAGTTGCTCCATCCGGTCGACGGACAGCCCCTCGGTGTCAATGTACAGCGTCGAGTGACCCTTCGTGGCGGCCTCGACGGCGGCCGAGAGCACGAGATTGCTCTTTCCGGCGGCCGGCGGGCCGTACACCTGCGTAACGGCTCCCCGCTCGAACCCACCGCCGAGCAGGTCGTCGATAGGGTCACACCCCGTCTGGACGTACCCGGTCACAGCTCGTTCAGCTTCCGGAGCAACTGACCGCGGTACTCCTCGTCGGCACGGACACCCTTCAGTTCGAGCACACGCCGCTCGAGTTTGTCCAGCGCGATGTCGAACGCGTTCCGCGCGCCGTACCCCTCGCCGGTCGCGGCAACCTGCCCTCTGTTCGTCCGCAGGCGGATGCCACACCGTATCAGCGGTGTGCCCCGGATACGCTCCTTGTGTTCGGCGAGGCGGACGTGAGCGTGGTGGACCTGCATCTTCTGGTACTTCTCGACGACACCCTCGATGCGCTCGCGGAGCTGCTCGCGTGCGAGCGAGTCGAGCAGGTGGACGTTCGTCACCTGCACGTCCATATGCTCGTCCTCGGTGTAGGTGAGCGCGCGGAGCACGTCGGTCTTCGTGACGATACCGTCGACGGTCCGGTCATCCTCGGGCGTGACCACGAGCCCGGAGTAGTCGTTCCCGAGCATGCGCTCGACGGTCGTCTCGACAGAGGCGTCGGTTGTTGTCGTCTCGACGGGGCTGTTCATTATGTCGTAGACGGGGATATCGAGCACCCGGTCTTGGTCACCCGAGCGGTCGCCTTTCTGCTGGCGCTCCATGTCCCGGACGGCAAACGAGGCGATATCGTGGGTCGTCACCATTCCCGTGACCCGGTCCTCCTCGTCGAGAACTGGCAGTCGTGAGATGTCGTGCTCGCGAAGCAGGTTGATCGCGCGACCGATGTGGGTCTCCTCGGTGATGCTGACGACCTGTTCGGTGTAGATATCGGAGACATCGAGCGCATCGAGGTTCGGCAACACCGCCTCCAGGATGTCGTCGGCGGTGACCACACCCCAGAGCTCCTCGCTCTCGAAGACGGGAACCGTCCGGGTGCCGCCCTCGACGAGCACACGGGCCACCTCGCGGAGGTTGTCCTGTCGTCCGATCTTTGGGGCGGGCTGGACCAGGCTGTGCACCTTCGCGCTGTCTTGCACGTGTGACTGGACGAGCTGGCGCTCGTTGATCACGCCCTGATACTGGCTGTCCTCGGTGACGATGAACCCTTTCGGGTTCTCGCGCTCGAACCGCGAGCGGACCTTCGAGAGTCGTTCGTCGGCGTCGACAGCCACGTAATCACGGGTTGCAATGTCAGCTATATCCATCGCTACACCATCTTTGACCGGTGGAGGTATGAAGGTTGGTTTCGCTCTCAACTGTCGAGAACGCCCGCCCCGTGACGCTCATCCCCGCGGGACCGGCCGCAGTGTCCGGGTCCGCCGACTGTCACACGTCACGCACGGACTGCCAGGGACCGAGTGCGAGCGAGCAGTCCACAGTTCAGACTGTCGCGCTCGACTCCGGCAGCGCGAAGCGTGTGCTAGCGCTCCAATCCAGCAGATCAGGCCCCCAGCCACTATCCGGCACGAACGCCGTGAGCGGCGTCCCTGTGCCGGGGGTAGCCTGCCCGGTCTGACGAGCAACTGAGCACACGCTGTCACCTCCCAGCCAGACGAGTTCGGGATGCCGAGCGCGACCGTTAGTCGGTCCCGGTCGAGGAGAGTCGCTTTTCGAAGTGCACGAGGTCGTACTCACCGTAGGCGGAGCTGTCGACCTGCTCGTAGCCGGCCCCGTGATACAGCGCGACAGCCCGCTCCTGACGCCCTGCGGTGGTCGCGAGCACGCGCGAGAACCCCGCCTCCGTCACCCGCTCCTCGAGCGCGCCGAGCAGGTCGGTCCCGTGGCCCCGACCCTGGACCGGCGGCGCGACCCGCATCCGGTGGAGTTCGGCGGCGTCCCCGACAGTTCGCTCGTCGTCGTACCCAGCCTCGTTCGGGAGGAACCCACCCATCGCGGCGAGCGGTCCGTCGAACGTCTCGAACTGTTCCCGGTCGCGGTCGGCGGTGTCGAACGGCTCCGAACCCGTGTCGAGGATGCCGACCAGAAAGGCACCGCCGGCATCGAGATAGGCCGACCCGATGCGCTCGATGTCGCCGTGACCGGGGATGTCGGTCGGGTCGGTGCCGGCCGCGCGCATCGCCCAGTCGTCGAGTGCGACCACCGCGTCGGCGTCACGAGGGTCGTACCCCCGAAAGGTGAGACTCATTCGGGTCTGTCCCGCAGCACGCGCTCGCCGGGACCGGTGCGCGCGCCGCTGTCGAGGACGACACCGGCGTTTAGACTCGTGTCGATACCCGTCTTCGCGCCGTCACCGACGACGACGCCGAACTTCCGCCGACCGGTCGAGACCCGCTCACCTTTTACCGTCATCTGCACTGGTTCATCGTCGTGGCGGAGGTTGGCGACAGTCGTGCCGGCGCCGAGGTTGACCGACCGTCCGAGCACGCTGTCGCCGACGTAGGACAGGTGCGGGACGTTCGTCCCCGACATGACGACGCTGTTTTTCACCTCGACGCTGTGCCCGAGCTCAACGGCCTCCCCGAGCAGTGTCCGTCCGCGGACGTACGCGTTCGGGCCGACGTGTGTATCCGCACGGAGAAGAGCCGGTCCCTCGATGACGACCCCGGGTTCGACTGTCGCGCCCCGCTCGACGACGACAGCCCCCCGGAGGGTGGCATCCTCGGCCACGTCACCACGGATATCCCGCTCCATCTCGTCGAGTTTCCACTCGTTGGCCTCGAGGAGTTCCCACGGCCGGCCGACGTCCAGCCAGCGCGAGACACGCACCACCGAGAGCGCCGACTCCGCGATGGTCCGGTCGACGACGTCGGTTATCTCGTGTTCACCGCGCTCGGATTCGGGCACGTCGAGCCACGCGCGGGCCGCCGCGGGAAAGACGTACGCGCCGGCGTTCGCCAGCGACGACGGCGGGTCGGACGGTTTCTCCACGATGTCGGTCACCCGTTCGTCCGTGGCAGAGACCACACCGTAGCTGGTGGGGTCCGCGACGGGCATCGCCGCGAGCGCGGGGCCACGCTCGAACAGTTCCGCAATCGACCCGGGGTCGTAGAGGTTGTCACCGTTTAGTACCGCGAACCGGCCGTCGAGGTGGTCGCGGGCGGCCCGGACAGCGTCTGCGGTGCCGCGCTGGCGCTCCTGACGGGCAAGAGTCACGGGCACACCTCGGTAGGACTCGCCAAAGTACGCCCGGACATCGTCGGCCTCGTAGCCGACAACGAGGAGCAGTTCCGAGGCCCCGGCGTCGACAGCCGCGTCGGCGACGTGTGCGACCAGCGGGCGATCAGCGACAGGCAACATCGGTTTCGGTGTCTGCTCGGTCAGCGGGCGCATCCGTGTTCCCTCTCCCGCGGCGAGAATCACCGTCTGCATAGTCCGAAAAGCGGTGGCAGGAACAAATGTGTACCGACCCGTCGCCGCGGGCACCGTCGACCGCGACAGGCGAGTACAGCGCTCGGATGTCGTGACGCCGGACGACCGGCCAGTCCTCACGCGGGTCGGTCGGCTGTCACACGGCTGTCGGTCGACTGCAACGAGACGGGGAACACAGCACAGTTGTACCGCCACAGCGTACCCAAGGTATGGAACTGGTGTCGGTGGCGGCGCTCGCCGAGAACCGGGTCATCGGTGACGACGGCGCACTGCCCTGGGAGCGTCTGCCGGAGGACTACGAGCAGTACCGCTCACGGGTCGCCGGAGAGCCCGTCGTGTTGGGTCGTCGCACGTTCGACTCGATGCGGGGGAACCTGCCCGGCCGGGTACAGGTCGTGTTGAGTCGCACCGAGCGCGAGTACGACGTCGAGACGGCACACCACGCGAGCGGTGTCGAGACCGCGATGGACTGCCTGCGGGAGTTCGATGTCGAGACGGCCTACGTCCTCGGCGGTGCGGCCATCTACGCGCTGTTCCAGCCCCACCTCGACCGGATGGTGCTGAGCCACGTTCCCGGCGAGTACGAGGGCGACACGTTCTATCCCGAGTGGGACACAGACGAGTGGATCGTCGTCTCCGAACAGCCCTCCGAGGGGTTCACCCTCAGGGAGTGGAAGCGCCGGTGACCTCGGGAAAAGAGAGCACACCGTGGTGTCGTCGGGTCACGTGCTCCACCTCGACCGGTCAGCGCTCGCTCTGGCACGGAGCTATTCCGCCGTTTGTCTCAACCGCGCCGGGAATCAAACCGCCCAAGACCTCCCAGGACCCACAGCACGTATGAGCTATCTCTGGTGGACGTTCCTCTCGGTGCTTGCGTACGCACTCGTCGCCCCGCTGGTCAGCCTCGCGACGGAGGAGATCCCGAGCGAGGTCGTTATCGTCACGACAAACGGTATGCTCGTTGTCGTTGCGGTGGTGTTGCTCGTGCTCTCGGACGCGAGCGCCTCGGAGTATCTCGCACACGACTCGGCACAGTACATGTACGCGGCAGGTGTGGTGCTCACGGTCGGCATCGTCTCGTACTACCGCGCGCTGGAGCTGGGACCGGTGAGCATCGTTGCCCCGCTGTTCGCGACGTTTTTTGTCCTGTCGGCGATTATCGGTGTCGCGTTTCTCGACGAGGTGTTCACCCTGCGAAAGGGGCTGGGTATCGTCCTCGCGGGTATCGCAATCTGGCTGGTGTCGGGATGAGAGACCGGCGACTCCGGCATCGGTGTGTGAGTCGGGTGAGTGCGGACGCGTGTCACGGGGGGTCCAGTCCCGGTCAACCCTCGACCGGGACTCTGGTCACGTCCAGGGACACACAAGTTAAGAGAGTTGCCGACGGTGTAGACGTGTATGCCATTCACGACCAGAGACAGCGTGTCGCTGTACTACGAGCGTGACCAGGGCGGCAAAGAGCGCGGGACGGTGGTGTTCGTCGAGGGACTGGGGGTCGGTCGGTGGCTCTGGCACTGGCAGCGCGAGGCGTTCGCCGACGCGTACGACCTTCTCCTGCCGGACAACCGGGGTTCGGGGGAGTCAGACGCCCCGCTCCCGCCGGTGGTGCCGCGGCTCCCGCAGGCGCTGCGCGTGCTGTGGTTCCTCAAGATCGGCGGCTACTCCATCGAGGAGATGGCGGCCGATCTCGAGGCGGTGCTCGCAGATGCCGGTGTCGAGCGTGCACACGTCGTCGGGGCGAGCATGGGCGGGATGATCGCCCAGCAGTACGCACTCGAGTACGACCGGGCGGAGTCACTCTGCCTGCTGTGTACGACACACGGCGGCGAGGATGCGGTCCCGATTCCCGACGAGACCCAGGCACAGATCTACGACACACCCGAGGATGCGACCGAGCGCGAGAGGATACGCCACCGGATGGAACCGGCACTCACCGACCGGTTCGTGGCGGAGAACCCCGAGACGATAGAGCAGATCCTCGACTGGCGCGAGGAGCAGGACGCAGACGAGGTGCCCCGCGAGGCACAGGGTGCGGCGGGTGCGAACTTCGACGTGAGCGACCGTGTCAAGACAATCGACCTGCCGACGCTCGTGCTCCACGGCACCGACGACCGGGTGTTGCCGGTCGAGAACGGCAGACGCATCGCGGAGAAACTCCCGGACGCACGGCTCGAGATACTCGAGGGTGCCCCGCATATGCTGATGGTAGAGCGCTCGAAGGAGGTAAACGAGCTGCTGGGGGCGTTTCTCGCCGAGCAGGGCTAGTCGTCGGCGGTGTCGGGGTCGCCACGGGTGGGCGTGTTCCGCCGGAGACGCCCGGAGACGTAGCCGGCCACAGAGCGCTCACCGACCGCGAGTCGGAGCGTTCCGAGCAGCCCGATCGGGAGAAAGAGCACGAACACCACGAAGATGATACCGGCGTAGAACTCGCCGTGGCCGGTCATGAACGACTCGAGCGCCCTGTCGACGGTCAGTCCGCCGCTGATCGTCGCGTCGAGGAGACTGTCCGGGAGGGTGTCACGGAGAAACGGCTGGAGGCCGCCGCCGTTGGACTCGGTGGCGAGGAACTCCTCGACCCACTCGAGGAAGACGTAGCCGAACAGCGGTCCGGCGAGTGTCTTCAGCCCGCCGATTATCGCCGCGACCAGCGCGAACCCGGTCACGAGGAAGAAAAACGTGTTCGACGGCTGGACGGACTGCGTGTATCCGACGAACAGTCCGCCGGCGATTGCGCCGAAGAAGGCGCTGATCGCGAACGCACCCATCTTGTACCGGAACGTGTTGTAGCCGACTGCACGGGCGCGTTCCTCGTTCTCGCCGATGGCGCTCATCACACGACCGAACGGGGAGTGGATGATGCGCTGCATGACGAGATACGAGACCAGTACGGTCGCAACCGTCGCTCGGGTCCTTGCTACCGGGCGTGAGAACGTCGAGGTTACCCGACGCGACAAACAGAATCTCCGAGACCCCGAGTGTGATCATCGCGAAGTAAACCCCGGACAGACGAAACGCGATGAGTCCGATCAACACGGCCGCGACAACGGCGACCAGACCGCCGAGCAGCAGCAACGTCATGAACGGCAGTTCGGCGGGTATCAGCGGTAACTGGCCGTTGTATCCGAGAACGACGGTGTAGGCACCGATGCCAAAAAAGGCAGCGTGGCCAAAGGAGAGATAGCCGGTGTACCCGCTCACGAAGTCGAACGACATCGCGAACAGTCCGAGCCACAGCACCGTCAGCATCGTTCGGGGCTGGAGCAGGAACGTCTCGGCGGTCAGCCCGAACTGACCGACGAGCAGATCGTAGGCAAACGGGTAGAGCACGAACAGCACGACCACGAGCGCGTGAAGCGCGTGATCGCGGAGGTACTGACCGACCCATGGCGGGACCGGACTCACGCCCGTCTCGCCGGTGCGCTCTGTCTCGGTACTCATCCATGATCACCCTGTCCCTCGACACCGAACAGACCACGCGGCCGGAGCACGAGCATCACGACCAGGATCGCGAAGATGAGCAACTGGTCGATGTCGGTGAACGTGACCACCTCGACCCGGAACGCCCAGGTCGCAAACGCATCCAGCATCCCGACCAGCAGTGAGGCGACCACCGTTCCCTCGAACGAGCCCAGACCGCCGACAATGACGATAACGAACGCGGGCAGGAGCACACCGAGCGCGAGCGGGACGTTCACCTGCCAGAGCGGCGACCACATCAGCATCACACCGGCGGCTCCCGCGAGACCCGAGCCGATGGCGAACACGACGGTGAACGTCCGCTTGATGTTGATGCCGAGCGCCGTCGCCATCTCGTCGTCCTCGACACCGGCACGGACGAACAGCCCGTACCGGGTCCTGTTGAGGAAGTACCAGATGCCGACCACCGTGAGCACACCCAGCAGTATCTGGAGCGGGTGCAACCCGCCGATGCTGACACCGGCGACGTCGAAGCTGCCCTGCAGCTCCTCGGGTACCGTCTCCTGGCGCGGAATCGACCAGTCGATTGCCTCGCGGGCGCTGTTTACCTCGAAGTAATCCACCACAATGCGCATGAACTCCTCCATCGTGATGGAGATACCGAAGGTGAGCAGGATCATGAATATCGGCGGGTAGTCGTAGAGTCGCCTGACGAGTGTCACCTCGAACACCACACCGAGTAATGCGAGCGTGACGAACACACCGACCAGCAACAGCGCGAACGTTCCCACAGAGCCGACCAGCCCCATCGAGCCGACACCGAGCGTGAGCACCGCCGCACCGGCGATGTACGCCCCGAACATCGTGAACGCGCCGTGTGCGAAGTTGATGACGTCCATCAGCCCGAAGATGAGTGTGAGTCCGCTCGCGATCATCAGGTAGAGACTGGCCTTTGCCAGCCCCTCGACGAGCACACTCGCGAGCTCTGTCGGGGAGCTGAACAGGTCGACGACCGCACCGGCCGAGAGCGGGACACCACCCGTCCCGGCTGCAAGCAACGGGTCCAGCGCGGCCAGCCCCGTCATGCCGAGAGATACCTCCGGAGACGCTCGTCGTCGACACCGACCTCGTCCGTGTCACCGGAGTCGACGATGGTGCCCTGGTCCATCACGTAGAACCGGTCTGCGAGGTCGAGCGCGAGCCCGAGTTTCTGTTCGACCAGCAAGATCGGAACCGACTCCGAGGCCGCGAGCAGCGCCTCGCCGACATCGGTGACAATCCTCGGGGCCAACCCCTCGCTGGGCTCGTCCACGAGCAGGAGGTCGTTGTCGCCGACGAGACCGCGGGCGATTGCGAGCATCTGCTGTTGCCCGCCCGAGAGGTCACCGGCCCGCTGACCGGCCCGCTCCTCGAGAACGGGAAACGTCTCGTAGGTGAGTTCGAGCGCGTCGGGGACACCCGCGCGGTCGGGCACCGCCGCCCTGACGTTCTCCTCGACGGTCAGGCGACTGAACATCCGGCGGTCCTCGGGGATCCAGCCGATACCGGCGTCGGCCACCTCGTAGGTGTCCTTTCCGACCAGTTCCTCACCCCGGAACGTTATCGAGCCCTCCCGCGGCGGGGTCAACTGCAGAATCGACCGGAAGGTGGTCGTCTTGCCGACACCGTTGCGACCGAGCAGGGCGACAACCTCGTCTGCCCCGACTGTGAGGTCGACACCCTGGAGGATGTGGCTCTCGCCGTAATAGGTGTTGACACCCGCGAGTTCGAGCAGCGTCACGCGACACCCTCCACGCGACGCAGGTCACCCGGTTCGTAGCCACCGAGATACGCGTCCTGCACCCCGGGGTCACCCCGGATCGCCTCGGGGTCGCCGTCGGCGATTATCTCACCCTGGTTGAGCACGACGACCCGCTCGGACACCTCCATCACCAGGTCCATGTTGTGCTCGACCAGCAACACCGCGTGGTCGGTTGCGACATCCTCGATTATCCGCCGGACATCGTCGACAGCCTCGGTGGAGACACCGGCGTTTGGCTCGTCGAGCAGGAGTACGTCGGGGTCACCCGCGAGCGCGATACCGACCTCCAGTTGGCGTTTCTCGCCGTGGCTAAGATTCTCGGCGGGCTGGTCTGCCTTTCCCTCGAGACCCACCCGCTCCAAGATCTCGTGGGCCCGCTTGTAGTGCTCATCGAAGCACCCGACGTTGCGCCAGAGGCGCCAGGAGTCGTCGCTGTGGGCCTGCTGTGCGATGCGAACGTTCTCCAGCACCGGGGTCGTCGGAAATACATTGGTTATCTGGTACGAGCGATGGACGCCGAACTGCGCGGTCTCGTGGGTGGTCCGGTCGGTGACGTCGACCCATCCGCCCTCCCGGTCGAGTTCGATACGGCCGTCGCTGGGCGCGAGCGCCCCGGTCAGGAGGTCGAAAAACGTCGTCTTGCCGGCGCCGTTCGGACCGATGAGCGACGTGAGCCGGTCGTCGAGTTCGAAGTCGACGCTGTCGACGGCCGTGAGACCACCGAACCGTTTCGTGAGAGCCGACGTGCGGAGCATCGCTCAGGCCAGGTCGCAGCTCACGTCCTCGGCAGGGATGGTCACGTCGTCGGCCGAGACCCGCTGTGTGGGGGCACCAGGCTGGATTGCTGCTGGCCAGTTCTCCTGGCTCTCCGGTGTGACCGTGACCGGTGCCACGGTCATCTCGGAGCGTGCCTGGTTGTTGTACTCCTGGAAGCTGTAGCCGTTCTCGCCTTTCGGCGTGTCCGTGACCGTCATTCCGGTCATACCCGAGACGACAGCGTCGGCGCTGACCTCCCCCTCCTCGTTCATCGCCTGGATGACCGCCGAGGCGGCGGTGAACGCGCCGCTGGTGAACAGGTCCGGCACGACGCCGTATGTGCTCGCGTGTGACTCCACAAAGGAGTCGTTTATCGGGTTGTCGTACTGGTTCCAGTGGTACCGTGTCGTGAAGGGGCCAAAGTCGGCGTCTTGGAGTGCCTCGTCACTGAACTCGTCGAGTGCCCCCTGCAGGGTCTGACCGACGACGTTCAACGTCAACCGGGAGGCGAACCCGCCGAACAGCTGCATGTCGTAGCCACCGTCGAGAAATGCCGGAAAGAACCCCGTCAGCCCGGTGGCGGTGAACCCGCCGACGATACCCTGTGCACCCGCGTTCTCGGCCTCGTCGAGCAGTCCGACCCACTCTGGCTGGTCGAGGTCCTCCGGCACCGAGCGCTCGTCGACGATGTCGACCCCCCGGTTCTCGAGCACCGCCCTGTAGTTGTTGACCACCGACGAGCCAAACGCGTCGTCGGCACCGAACAGCGCCATCTGGTCGACATCTGTCTGGTCGGCGATGTAGACGCCGCCACTGCGTGCGTCCATCGCGGTGTTCTCGTTCGCCCGGAACACCCGCTCTCGGCAGGTTCCCTCGTCGGCCGTGATCGCCGCAGAGGCCGCCGGACCGGCGATAAACGGCACCCCGGCCTGGTCGACGACGTTGTTGATGACCGAGATTGCACCGCCGGAGTTGCCGACACCGTACAGGAGATCAACATCGTCCTGTGTGACGAGCTCCTGTGCCAGTTGCTGTGCCTGTGCCGGCGCGAACTGCGTATCACGGGCGCGTATTTCGATGTCGATGTCACCGACCGAGTACGTGTAGTCACCCGCACTGACCGCGTCGTTCGACAGCGGGTCACTGTCGGCCTTGTGTGCCAGACCGCTGTAGAACCCGGCTGTCCCCTGTGCGCCGTAGGTTGCCAACTGGCCCGAGAACGCCTGCAGGATACCGATGCGCAACGTTCCCGACGGACGCTGTGTTGTCTCACCGTTGTCACCGCCGTTCGCGGTACCGTTGTCACCGCCGTTCGAACTGTTGTTGTCGCCATCGTCATCACCGCCGATACAACCAGCAAGCGCGAGTACACCGCTTGCCCCGAGCGATCCGAGAACACGCCGCCGCGAGATTCGGTCAGAATCCATATTTGACCGAACTTGCCCAGGACCCTAAGTATTTCTGTACGCATTATACTATTTGGTTGTGAATGTATACCACACAAGCGGGGTTCTGTGGCCGGGTCCCCGGACCTGTCTGTCGACCGGGCTGGCCCCACACTGTTTATTTTCGCTCCAGGCCAACCACTCACATGAGCGTCCACGAGCACGGCGATAGACCGTACGGCTGGGTCAGTCGACTGAGCGAGCGGCGGGCGCGGCTCACACCCAACCGGGTGGGGGTCGTCGACGCCACGACGGGCCGGGAGTACACCTACGCCGACCTGGACCGGCAGGCGAACCGCACGGCCCGACTGCTCCGGGCACACGGTGTCGGGACCGGTGACCGGGTGGCGGTCGTCTCGCGCAACCGGCCGGAGCTTGTCGACCTCTACTTTGCCACCGCGAAGGTGGGCGCGGTGCTCGCGCCGCTGTCACACCGGCTCGCGCCGCCGGAGCTGGCGGCACTACTCGCGGACACCGAGCCGGCGCTGCTCGTCGTCGAGGAGCCGTTCGTCGAGTCGGTCCAGACAGCACTCGAGGACGGACCGGTCCGGTCCGGGCTGGCGACACTGCTCATCGGGACAGAGGCGAGCACCTCCGGCGCGTTCCAGCGGTACGCACCCGCGACGGAGGACGACAGCCCGGTCGAGACCGCTGACCGGGCGCTGTCGGACCCGCACCTGTTCCTGCACACAGGTGGCTCGACGGGGCTCCCGAAGCAGGTTGTCCAGACACACGGCGGAATCCTCTGGAACGCGTTCAACACGATTCTCAGCTGGGGGTTGCGGCCGGACGACACGACACCGATGGTGTTCCCGCTGTTTCACACTGGCGGGTGGAACGTGCTCACAATCCCGCTGTTCCAGCTTGGTGGGACCGTTGTCCTCACACGGGAGGTCGAACCCGGACAGGTGCTCGAACTGGTCGAGTCCCACGGGGCGACGGTGCTGGTCGCGGTGCCGGCGGTGTTGCGGTTCATGGTGGAACACGAGCGCTGGGCGGAGACGGAGCTCTCCTCGCTGCGGTTCGTGAAGAGTGGTGGCGGCCCCTGCCGGGAGTCCATCATCGACGCCTGGACCGACCGCGGGGTCAGCATCTCCCAAGGGTACGGTCTGACCGAGTGTGGGCCGAACAACTTCACCATGCCCGAGGGGTTCCCCGAGGAAAAGACCGACACGATTGGTGTCCCCGGGATGTACGTCGACGCCCGGGTCGTCGATGACGACGGGGAGCGACTCCCGCCGGGCGAGGTTGGTGAACTCGAACTGGCGAGCCCACACGCCGGCGACCGATACTGGCAGAACAAGGTCGAGACCGCCGAGACGTTCGGCGGTGGTTGGGTCTCGACGGGGGACCTCGCGAGGGTCGACGAGGACGGCTACGTCTCCATTGAGGGCCGCAAAAAGAACATGTTTGTCTCCGGCGGCGAGAACGTCTTCCCGCCAGAGGTCGAGGACATCGTCACCGACCACCCCGACATCGACGAGGCGGTCGTGGTCCCGGTTCCGGACGACAGTTGGGGAGAGGTCGGAAAGGCTGTTGTCGAGGGCGACGCTGACCTCACACTCGGGGACCTGCAGGAGTTCCTAGAGGACAGACTCGCCCGATACAAGTTCCCCCGAGCGATGGAGGTGGTCGAGGAGATACCGACGAGTGGGGTCTCGAAGATCGACCGGACCGCCGTCGAGGAGCGGTTCGGGGCGACAGACGGCGGGTGAACCACCGTTCATCTCGATCTCCTACTGTCGTTCTCATACTGTCGGACGTAACTTCGTGAGGATACTCGCCACCCCGGGGTGGCGAAATTCTTCAGTGACTTACGTCCGACAGTATCACTCTGCTTCCAGTTCGTGACGAATCCAGTCACAGAACGTCTGGATATCGTCGCAGGGCGTGTCGTCCGTCTAGTTCCTGGCAACGGCAACTCGCCAATCACGTCATCCGCTGCTTCTTTTGTTTTGCCGCCGAAAACACACCGTCTGGTTGAGGTGTTTTGAGCATATCATCTCAACCTGACGTTTCCCACAAGCAAAGCAACGGTTTAGCTCCGCTGCTCAGACCGATTGGGAAGTACCGAATGTTTATGCCGTCCGGGTCACTAACTATCGCCAATGTCAAGAACCGCCGACGAGGAGTTGGGTGACCTGCCGCCGAGCGCGAAACTCGTCTACAAGGTGCTCGATTACAACGGGCCACTCACGCAGAAAAAGATCGTCGAGGAGTCGATGCTGTCGGCGAGAACTGTCCGGTATGCCCTCGAGCGACTCGACGAGATCGGCGTCGTCGCCGAGGATGTCTACTTTGCTGACGCGCGCCAGAATCTCTACGAAATAAAGGAGAGCGAGAGCGGGGGCGAAACCGAGCCCGCGCTCTCCGATTGAGCTGTCGGTCGCGCGGCGAGAGAACAGAACGGACCGCTCGACTTCGGGTCACCGTCGGTGGGGAGTCACAGCGTTTAGGCCAGTCACCGCCGTACCGGATGTATGCCAGTTCCCAGAGACCAGGTTGAGGAGCTCAAGCCGCTCGCGTTCAGGGAGCCGGCCGACGTGCTCGACCCGGCGAAGCTGTACACCGTCTACGAGGTCGCCCGGTTGTTGCAGGGGCTCGAAGCGGATGCGGAGATCGACCGCCAGACCGAGGATATCCTGCTCGACTGGGCCATTCCCTGGATGTTGTACAACGCCGGTAGCCTCGTGTTCGCGGAGCCGAGGTCGGACACGGAACCCGGTCGATACGGGTTGGCGACCGACTGATACTGCCGGAGGAAAATCTGTGCGGATTTTCGCCGCCAGTAGACCCTGCTGTTCGGTGTGTCCGGGCCCTCTGTCCAGTTCGTCGGAACAACTCTCCACGTACCTCTGTCCGGCAGTACGAGACGACGCTCACGCACCCGGTCGGGTCCGTGGTTCGTACCAGCGCCAGTTTCAAGCGTCGGCCGGGCCAACGGTGTCCGTGAACCGGGAGCAGCTTGTCGAGCGACTCATGAGCGAGTTCGGTGCCGAGCGGGGGTCGGCACAGACAGTGGCCCGACAGGCCGGGGACCTCGCGGACTCGGGTCGACTCGCCGGGGATGCCGGCTACGACCTCACCGACGGTATCGTGCTCGACAATCTCGGGGACGCCCCCCGGGGGTACACGCTCGTCAAGCGGTGGAACTGGTGGGTCGGGGCGCTCGAACTCGCGTACGGCAACGCCTACCGCCGGTTTCGCGTCCGTCCCGGTATCGACTGACCTGACATCGCGTGACCACCTATCGCGTGATCACCTATCGAGTGACACATATCTCCGGAGACCCTCTGTGTGATATGGAGCTCAGATTTCTCGGCGGCGCAGACGAGATCGGGCGGAGCGCGCTGCTGGTGAACGGTTCGTTGCTTCTGGACTTTGGACTGCAGACCTCGACACCGCTCCGGTATCCGCTGGACGCAGACCCGGATGCGGTGGTGGTGAGCCACGCACACCTCGACCACGCGGGCGCGGTGCCGGCACTGCTGTCGGGTGACGCCCGCCCACCGGTACACTGGACACCGCCGACGCGTGCGCTGGCGATGGTGCTCGCCCGCGACACGCTGAAACTCCACGGCAACACCCCGCAGTGCCGGTTCACCGAGACGAACCTCCGGCGGGTCACGCAGGTTTCACAGACACACGGCTACCGCAAACCGTTCGAGGCAGCGGGTCACGAGGTCACGCTGTTCGACGCCGGACACATCCCCGGCAGCGCGCACATCCTCGTCGACGACGGGGAGACGCGACTGTTCTGCACCGCCGACTTCCACACCGACGACCAGCGCCTCGTCGCCGGGACACGTGCCCGCCCCGATGCTGACATCATCCTCACGGAAAGCACCTACGCGGACACGACTCACGAGGACCGCGACCGTGTCGAGCAACGGTTCGTCGACAGCGTCCGGACGACCGTCTGGGAGGGGGGCACCGTCGTCGTACCGGCGTTCGCGATCGGCCGGACACAGGAGATACTGCTGTTGCTCGCCGACAGCGACGTCGACTGTTACGTCGACGGAATGGGTGTCGAGGTGACCCGTCTGCTCCGCCAGCACCCCGGGTTCCTCCGGGACCACGAGGCGCTCAAGCGCGCGAGTGCAAACGCCCGCTCTGTCACCGGCCGGGACGGCCAGCGTGAGCGCATCGCCGACACCAACACCGTCATCGTCACTACCGCGGGGATGCTCAACGGCGGTCCCGCGCTCTCGTATATCCCCGAGATACGGAGCCACCCAACGAACAAGATCGCGATGACCGGTTACCAAGTGCCGGGCACCCCGGGCCGGGAGCTGCTGGAGACCGGGCGACTCCCGCTCGACAACGGGGTCGTCCCGGTTAGTGCACAGGTCGAGCAGTATGACTTCTCCGCACACGCCGACCGTGAGGGGCTACGCTCGTTTCTCGACTCTTACCGGGACACGCCGGTGCTCGTTGTCCATGGCGACGACTGCGAGGGCTTTGCCGACCAGCTCCGGACGGACGGCTACGAGGCCAGCGCGCCCGCCGTCGGCGACCAGTTGACTGTCGGGTGACCGTCAACGGGGCGAACTCCACACGAAACAGGGGGGAGTATCGGCGCGCTCACCCGGTCTCGGAAACGCATGCCGGCGGGTGGCCCGGGTCACGAGAGACGGGTGAGTCGGCTGTGTGCCATGCCTATCAAGACGCGTGTGACACGATGACTATCCGGGCTGGCAGTCCAGCATAGGCGGATGAGCTATTCCCCTGCTCACCGGATGGGGTGGGGAACCGCCAGGTTGATACCGCCGTGTGCCGGGTTTCAGATATGATACGGCTCGTCTGGGGGGAGGCTGTCGGTCCCACGGAGAAGGCTGCCTTCGACAGTGCGCTGGCGGACGCGGGCGTCCATCAGTACAACCTGCGACAGCTTTCGTCGGTCATTCCGGCGGAGACCGAGATAGAGCGCACCGGCACGGCACCCGAACTCGGCCCGACGGGGAACGTTCTCGACGTGGTGCTGGCGGAGCAGGTCAGCCAACCGGGCGCGCGCGCCGCGGCAGGGCTGGCCTGGGCGAGCAACGAAACCGGCGGCGTGTTCTACGAGGTCGGTGACACCGACCCCGAGACGGTCGTCGAACAGCTACGGGTCGGTATCGAGCAAGGAGCGGAGCTGCGCGACATCGACGATCCGGTCGAGACGCGGGTGGTGACCACCGATCCCGCACCAGACCGGTACTCCGCGGCCATCGTCGCCGCCGTCTACGGCAGGAGTTCGCCACTGCTGTGAGCAACGGCGAATCGTGCCGGCCACATCCGGCGGCCACGGGCTCTCACCTCGATATCCTGTGATCCGGATTCGGGTGTTGTCCCGTCTGGCTTTGCATCGTTTCTTCTTTTTTCCTGCTCCGACCAGGTTCGTGTTCGAGATGCGGTGAAGCGGTGGATACAATACGGTCACGGGCGAAGATCTCGTATGACCGGAGTGGAGCGCGACGGTCAGACAGGCGGAGCAGTCACAGACGGCACCGGAACCGAGCGCGTCTGGCTGGTCGAGCGCGACTACACCGACGCGGGGTTGGTCACTGTCGTCTACGCGAGCACCGACGGCGAGCAACATCTGCAGCAACGGCGCTCCAAGCGGATGGTCGTTCGCTCGACAGTCACGGCGGCACGGGACGTAGAGTCCGACCGACTCGAACCCACGCCCGAGGACAGGCGTGACCGATACGCCGCCGAAGCCTCGCGGATGGCCGACAAACACGAGCCCGACGACACCGTGTGACCCGCACGGCCGGCAGCCGGTGCCGGAGTCGACCTGTTCTCGTAGTTGGCGAGAGCGCTTGGACCAGAGAGCGGGCCAGGTCCTGATCCGACAGTATCAGTCGACGTGGATCCACTCCGACTGACGCGTCACCCGTCTGATTCGGGGTCCGCGTGTTCGTGGACGTACGCGAGCAACTGATCCGGTCCGGTGTCGACACCCTGGCGGTGAAAGAAGTTGGCGATGTTCCGGCAGTCACGCCTTAGGAAGTCCTCGCTGTTGGGGTGATGGAAGGTAACCGCCTGCCCGAGGTCGATGACGTACAGCTGTGAGTCGTGGACGATGATGTTGTACTCCGAGAGGTCGCCGTGGACAAGACCGGCATCATAGAGCCGGCGAACGTACTCCCGGACCACCTCGTAGGCAGTGTCGGGATTCTCGATGTGGACCTCGCCGAGTCGCTTCCCGCGGCCCTGTTCGGTGCCGAGATACTCCATCACGAGCACGTTGCGCTCGACAGCGGCGGGGTCGGGAACACGCACACCGGCCAGACGCGCCCGCCGGAGGTTGGCGAACTCCTTTCGCACCCACGCGATGACGATCGACTTTTTGTCTCCGCCGATCGACTCGAAGCGAGGGTCCCCCTCCATGTACTCGCCCATCTCCTCGAAATCGGAGGCGTTTATTCGGTACACCTTCACCGCGACGGTCTGCTCGCCGGACAGTGCCGTGTAGACGTTCGCCTCCTTTCCGGTCGATATCGGGCCGCCGAACGCGTCGATGTGTCCGTCCTGGACGAGTTTGTACAGCGCGGCAAAGGTGGCGTCGTCGAACACCGAGGCCTCGACCTTGAACTGGTCTGCGTCGGTTATCCGGTCGCGAAAGTCGCTGAACTTCCGGTCGCGCTCGCGGGCGATGCGGTCGGCCTCGGTGTCGGAGTAGTCGATCTCCGTCCACTCGTCACCCGGCGCTGTCTCGTCTGTGTCGAGCAGTCCGTACTCACCATCCATCTATACATCTTAGCGTGCCCAGCCTCAAAAGCCTGCGTTCGGGAGCTCACCGGGGGTGTGCGACGAGCGAGACGTAGCTGAGGTCACCCGACTCGACGCGCCCCTCGAGGTCCTCGATTGTGGCGAGTAGCCGCTCGCCGCGCTCGCCGAGACGGCCGAGTAGCGCCTCGTAGTCGACACGCGAGGCGATCTGGTCGCGCATCGCCAGCAGGTCCTCGCGGTGGTCACAGACGTCCTCGACGGCAAAGCCGGCGGTCTCGACCCGGTCGACGAGCGTCGCCCGGTCGGAGGTGTTCGAGAGACAGAGCAGCTCGCTCATCGGTGCCGGCAGCTCCGGTATCTTGCCCGTGACGACCATGTCAGAGAGCGCAAGCCGACCGTCGTCTGCGAGCACACGGCCGAACTCGCGGAACGCGAGCGACCGGCCCGGCACCAGGCACATCACACACTCCGCGAGCACGACATCAAACGAGCCGCGCTGCACCGGCAGCTGTGAGAGGTCCCCGCGGACGCCGTCGGCCGGCGGGTCGCGGTCGAGACCGACCGCGCGGGCATCGCGGGCCCGGGCCGCCGCGACCGACTCACCGGCGCCACAGCCTGCGTCGAGCAACCGCGTCCCCTTGTCGACCTCGGCGCGGTCGAGCAACGCCTCTGTGCTCTCCCGACCGCCGGGGTGGAGTGGCCCGTCGACAACGTAATCCAGCGCCGCCCACGGGTTCGCGAGCGCCTTCTCGAACAGCTTCCCCATCACCGTCAGTCGTCCCCGGGGCTCTCCTCGGCGGCCTCGGCCTGGAACGGTTCGCCGACAGCCGGTCTGCCACCCCAGCCCTCGCGGTTGCGGATGGCGTACTCACCGGTGTCGGTCGTCATGTTGTACGCACAGAACGGCACGAGTTCGCCCGACTCCGCCGGGACGGAGATACAGCAGTTGTCGAGCCGTCCCGCGTCGGCGACGTCGGCGTCCATGAACCCGGTGAACGAGACCGGCAACACCGCCTCCAGCAGTTCGCCCACCTCCTCCGGGACGGCACCACTGTCGGTCCCACCACAGCAGCCACCGGTCCCGCCGAGCATCCCGGTGACGGCGTCGACATCGGGGCCACAGCAGTTTGCCGCCGTCGTCGCCGAACGCTTGCCGGTCGAGGTGCACGCCAGCAGCTCCATCCAGTCGGACTCGTCGACCATTCCCGAGACGTTCGTGAACAGCGCGTCGCTCAGGAACCGGGTCGCGGGGACGACACCGTCGGGGCCCGGAAGCAGTGCGGTCGCGGTCTGGCAGTACGACGAACAGCACGGCACCGGCATCAGGTCCCGCGGCTCGATACCGTCGAACTGGTCGGCCAGCCGGCGGGCGGCCTCGTCGAGCGAGAACCGGTCCTGGTGTTCGGCGACCCGACCGAACTGCGCGACCGGCTGGAAGTTGACCGACTCGATGACATCGCGGTTGTCGAGCGCGAACTCGACGATGGCTCCCATCTCGTGGTCGTTCGTCCCCGGGACGACCGTCGGCACGAGCACGACCGACAGCCCCGCCGCCCGGCAGGCCTCGATTGCGGCGTGTTTCTCCGCGACGAGGTCCACCTCGCGGATCGCCTCGTAGGTCTCGGACTCGAGCCCGTCGAACTGCAGGTAGACCGCACTCACACCGGCGTCGGCGAGCTGTTCGGCGTACCCCGATTCGGTCGCCAGTCTGATACCGTTCGTGTTGACCTGGATGTGCTCGAACCCCATCTCGGTGGCGTCGGCAACGAGCGCGGGCAGGTCGTCGCGGACGGTCGGCTCGCCGCCGGAGAACTGTATCGGTCGGGGGCCACCGCTGTCGAGCACCGTCTCCAGCATCTCGTGGACCTCGCCGGCGGAGTGCTCGTAGCCGCCCGGGCCGGAGCTGGCGAAACAGTACGAACACGACAGGTTGCAGTTCTGTGTCACCTCGACGACCGCCAGACAGGCGTGGTCGTTGTTCACAGCCCAGTCCCCGTCGGGGTCGAACGCCGCATCGGGCCGGAACCCTTTTGCCCACCGCCAGTGGTCGAGTGAATCCCACACCTTCCTGTCGAACTCGCCGTGGTCGGGACAGCTCCGTTCGAGATACACCGACTCCTCGCGGGCGACGTACGTACCCGGGACCTGTTCGAGACACTCCGGACAGAGACTCGTCGTTTTTTCGAGCGGAGACTCGGCCTCGCTCATGACCCGTGTTAGCCTACCACGTCATGAATCTGCTGGTTGGTGTGCGCGGGTGCCGGACAACCGCCCGACACGGCCGCTCTCCGGGGGGACCGGGTACCCAGGACCGTCACCCGTCTGTAGGCGTAGACACGCGAACACGGCGGTCGGGCACGTCGCTCCTGGGCGAGTCGGGTCTGTCGTTCTCGTGTCAGCGGTTTTTTTGCCCGTCCGGAGTAACAACAGACGATGGCAGCCGAGCAGGCACCAACAGACAATCCGTACGTCCGCGACCCGGACACGGGGTTCGACCCGGTCGAGGAGCTGTCGGGGAAGACAGCGCGCGAGCAGGCCGAACAGCTGCGCGAGGCGGTCCGGTACCACGACCACCGCTACTACGTGCAGGCCGACCCGGTGATCGGTGACCGGACCTACGACGCGCTGTTTGCCCGTCTGCAGGAGCTGGAGGCGGCGTTCGACCTGGACCGGACAGACAGCCCGACCCGACGGGTCGGGGGGGAACCGGTCGAAGAGCTCGAATCGGTCACGCACGTCGCGCCGATGCGCTCGCTCGACCAGAGTGTCGAGGCCGACGAGGTCCGGGTGTTCGACGAGCGTGTCCGCGACGGCCTCGCCGACACCGGCCACGACGGCCCGGTCGAGTACCTCTGTGAGCCGAAGTTCGACGGGCTCTCGCTGGAGGTTGTCTACGAGGAGGGGGTGTATCAGCGGGCGGCAACCCGGGGTGACGGCGAGCAGGGCGACGACGTGACCGCGCAGGTGCGCACGATACCGAGTGTTCCGGCCCGGCTCCGGGGGGAGTACCCCGAGTTTCTGGCGGTACGGGGCGAGGTGTACATGCCGCGGGCGGCGTTCCAGGCGTACAACCGCGAGCGCGTCGAGCGCGGCGAGGACCCGTTTGCCAACCCGCGGAACGCCGCCGCCGGCACACTCCGCCAGCTCGACCCCTCGGTGGTCGCCGAGCGCCCGCTCGCGGTGTTTTTTTTCTCCGTGCTCGACTCGACGGCCTCGTTCGACACCCACGACGAGCTGTACGACCGGTTCCCCGGCTGGGGGCTGCGCGTCACCGACCGGGCAGAGCTCGTCGATGATATCGAGGAGGCGATCGCGTACCGTGACCGCCTGCTCGAAAGCCGCGACGAACTGGACTACGAGATCGACGGCGCTGTGCTCACGGTGAACAGTCGTGAGGCCTGTGACCGGCTCGGCTACACCGCCCGCGCGCCACGGTGGGCGTTCGCCCACAAGTTCCCCGCCCGCAGCGAGCGCACGACCGTCCGGGATATCCTGGTACAGGTCGGCCGGACCGGTCGGCTGACACCGGTCGCCCTGCTCGACCCGGTGGAGGTCGGCGGTGTCACCGTCTCACGTGCCAGCCTTCACAACCCTGGAGAGATCGAGCGCCTCGGTGTTGCCGTCGGCGACGAGGTGCGCATCGAGCGGGCGGGTGACGTCATCCCTGCGGTGACCGAGGTGGTCGAGACCCACAGCGACGACCGGTTCGCGTTTCCCGACCGGTGTCCGGTCTGTGAGACGCCGGTCGAGCGGGACGGCCCGCTCGCGTTCTGTCCGGCGGGGCTGGGCTGTCCGGCACAGCGCGAGGCCGCAATCGAGCACTACGCCAGCCGTGACGCACTCGACATCGAGGGGCTGGGCGAGGAGCGCGTCGAGCAACTCGTCGACGCCGGTCTGGTCGAGGAGCCCGCGGACCTCTACGAGCTGTCGGTGTTCGAACTCACGAGCCTGGAGGGGTGGGGTCAGCGCAGCGGGGCGAACCTGCTGGAGCAACTCGACGCGACCCGGGAGCCGCCGCTGCCGGATTTCCTGGTCGCGCTCGGGATTCCCGAGGTCGGCTCGACAACGGCGCTGGCACTCGCCCGCGAGTTCGGGTCGTTCGAGGCGCTGTACGACCCGGAGGCCGACTCCGAGGCGGCGCTGCCCGACCCCGAGCGCCTGCAGACCGTGCCGGACGTCGGCCCGACGGTGGCGACGGCCATCCGGGAGTTCTTCGAGAACGAGCAAAACCGGGCCGCGGTCGACCGCCTGCTGGCACAGGTCGACCCGCAACCGGTCGCGGCCGACCGGGGCGAGGCGCTGGCCGACGAGACGTTCGTGTTCACGGGTGCGCTAGAGGCGTTCACACGGAGCGAGGCCGAGGAACTCGTCGAGCGGGCGGGCGGGTCCGCCACGGGCAGTGTCTCGGGCAACACCGACTATCTGGTCGTCGGTGAGAACCCCGGCCAGCGCAAGCGCGACGACGCCGACGAACACGGCGTCGAGACGCTCTCCGAGGCGGCGTTTCTCGACCTGCTCGCGGAGCGCGGCGT
>UEZF01000059.1_pt1 | contig 24185 bp, 8 predicted proteins | sample 1903571 | NCBI WGS metagenome assembly UEZF01 (sample SAMEA4776352, study PRJEB27445) | saltern metagenome | biome: Hypersaline environment; feature: solar saltern; material: Pellet | place: Spain | collected 2014-08 | depth 0 m | reverse complement strand
CTCCGAATCTACGCCTGCGGAGACTGCAACCGCTGTGGACACGGATGCCATCCATGAAGTGTCTGCAAGTCGCGTCGTAGAAACAGGAAGCCCCTGCCTACTCACTCACGGCTACCGCCGTTCGTTCCGTGAGGCAGGGGTAGTTCACTGTCACCAGACCCGGAGCTACGTTGCCCTGTTGAACGCAAGACAGCGTCAGGGTGGGTCTGACTATTCACCCTCTCACAGTGTCAGGGGCGGGTTTTCGAGTGCAGAAGATGCAGTAACTGCTTCAACCAGTGACTAGCGAAAAGTCAGAATTATGATGTTTGGCACCGTTATTCTGATGACGACGGCAGTACCTCTCTTGGAGACGTCCGAAGAACTGGGGCAGGCGGCGAGCTCTAACGGGCAGCGAATCCGAGACAAGAGCGTGCGGGGCAAAACTAGTACGATGCACGATCCTCGTTGAACCGTGACATCGCTCCGATTGCTGTTACAACCGTCGCAACTCGCGCAGTGGTACCAGAAACATATGCTGCTTTCTTTGTATTTATATCCGTAGAGTCAACAGGTGAGATACCTGATGAGTGAAAAATCAAGAGTGAGGCGAGAGAGTCTGGCGGGTGACCCTGGAGGAACCAAATGACCGGGTTCGCTCTCCGGCGATGCCGTCCATCTCAGAACTCTAACCGACTTGTTCAGACGACCAATCGTATAATTCGGGTAGGTTTTGTCCGGTCTGTGTCCGGTTGTCGATGCGAGCACTCGGCGTGGGGGCCCCGTGGATGACCCGGTTACTCGGCGGAGTCACGCCAGTCCGCGTGGGAGGCCGGGGTCCTGACGGGTCTGACGTGGATCAGAGAGTAGAGATTGCCAAGGGGAACAGACCAAACGGCACGCGCGGACGGATCTGTGGTGAGTTTGAGTGACGGGTCAGTTCGTGCGCGGTGGACTTGTCTTGGTGGCGGTGCTCTGTCTTGCACTGTTGGGTGCCGGGACAGTTGTTGCCGACAGTCCGAACACCGACGCCGAGGAACCGTTCTCGATAACGGTCAACACAACACTGGATGGAATAACTAACGACACGTCGTTCCTGATCGGCACCGGGGACGGCACGTTCAACTACACCGTCTCCTGGCGACCGGTCGATGGTGGGGCGCCTGCAGGCCGCGAAACCGGACTCACCCGTTACCACGAGATCAACTTCGGCCAACCGGGTACCTACTACGTGAATATCACCGGCCAGTTCCCCCACCTGCGCGGCGTTCCTGACCAGTCGAAAATAGAGACAATCGAGCAGTGGGGCCGTATCGACTGGCAGTCGTTCGAGGGTGCGTTCGCAGGGGCAAGAAATCTCGAATATGGAGCCACAGATACGCCACGACTTGCCAACGTCACCAGTCTGGCCAAGATGTTCCGCGGTGCGTCGTCGTTTAATGGCTCCATCAGCGACTGGGACACCACCTCTGTCACCGATATGAGTCGGATGTTCGAAGATGCGAAGTCGTTCAATCAGTCAGTTAATTCGTGGAACACGTCCTCGGTCACCGATATGAGTCGGATGTTCGAAGATGCGGAGTCGTTCAATCAGCCCATCGGGTCGTGGGACACGTCCTCGGTCACCGATATGAGTCGGATGTTCGAAGATGCAGAGTCGTTCAATCAGCCCATCGGGTCGTGGAAGACCGCCTCGGTCACCGATATGAGTCGGACGTTCTGGAGTGCAGAGTCGTTCGATCAGTCTATCGGGTCGTGGAATACCTCCTCGGTCACTACTATGAAAAGTATGTTCGCATTTGCGACATCGTTCAATCAATCCATTGGGTCGTGGAACACCGCCTCTGTCACCGATATGAGTCGGATGTTCCGGAGCGTGGTGTCGTTCGACCAACCGCTTGATTCGTGGGACATCTCCTCGGTCACCGATATGAACCGGATGTTTGAGAATGCGAAGTCGTTCAATCAGTCAGTTAATTCGTGGAACACCTCCTCTGTCACCGATATGAACGTGGTGTTCGGAGGTGCAGAATCGTTCAATCAGCCACTCAACTCGTGGGACACCTCCTCGGTCACCGGCATGCGCGGGATGTTTGCGTCTGCAACATCGTTCAATAGGTCCATTAGAGCGTGGAACACCTCCTCGGTTACTGATATGAGCGGAATGTTCTCTGGTGCAGAATCGTTCAATAGATCTATTAGAGCGTGGGACACCTCTTCGATTACTGATATGAGCCGGATGTTTTTCTATGCGAAATCGTTCAATCAGCCCATCGGGTCGTGGAACACCTCCTCAGTCACCAACATGCGGCGGATGTTCCAGAGTGCAGAGTCGTTCGAGCAGGACATCAGCGGGTGGTGTGTCGCGCAGATCTCCAAGAAACCGAGTGATTTCGACAGCGGGGCTGGATTTCAGGGACAGGGGGAACTCCAGCCCAGTTGGGGCACAACCTGCACTGACCTCTTCCAAGTCACCGGAGTTCAGGCACCTGCGCAGCGCGAACCCGGGTCGTCACTCAATGTGAGCGCGGTCATCACTAACACTGGTATAGAGTCCGGAATGCAGGACATTGAATTTCGATTCGACGGGCAGACGGTAGAAACCATAGCCGTCTCACTGAACCGCAGTGAGAGCGTCACCGTTGAGTTCAAGACAACATTGCCTAACCAGACCGGCACCTTCGAATATGGGATATTCACCGACGACGATAACCAGACCGCCGAGATGTCTCTTACAAACGATGCGTTCCTGACAGTCAGTGAACTCCAGGCTCCCGTCCAAACTAACCCCGGTGAATCGCCCAACGTTAGTGCTGTGATTACTAACACCGGTACGAAGCCCAGTACCCAGACCGTTAAGTTCAGATTCAACGGGTCAGTGCTCGCAAGTGAGACTATCTCGTTGAATGCCAGCGCGAACACCACCGTCGAGTTTAGCGCGACGCTACCAGATCAGACTGGGACGTTCGAACACGGTGTGTTCACCGCAAACGACAGTCAGACCGCCCAGATTACCCTCTCGGACCCGTTCTCGATAACGGTCGATACGACGCTGAGTGGCGAGACCAACGATACGTCGTTCCGGGTAGGCACCGGTGACGGCACGTTCGACTACAACGTCTCCTGGCGACCGGTCGACGGTGGGACGCCTGCAGGCCGCGAAACCGGAGTCACTGGCGACCACGAGATCAACTTCGGCCAACCGGGCACCTACTACGTGAACATCACCGGCGGGTTCCCCCACCTGCGGTACCCGGCTAACCGCGGTGACCCACTGTCCGACCAGTCGAAAATAGAGACAATCGAGCAGTGGGGCCGTATCGACTGGCAATCGTTCGAGGGTGCGTTCGCAGGGGCAAGGAACCTCGAATACGGAGCCACAGATACGCCACGACTTGCCAACGTTACCAGTCTGGCCAAGATGTTCAGCGGTGCGTCGTCGTTCAATGGGTCAATCGGCTCGTGGAACACATCCTCGGTCACTGATACGAACAGGATGTTCAGCGGTGCGTCGTCGTTCAACGGGTCAATCGGCTCGTGGAACACATCCTCGGTCACCAATATGAGAAGTATGTTCAGTTATGCAAACTCGTTCAACGGGTCAATCGGCTCGTGGAACACATCTTCGGTCACTGATATGGACAGTATGTTTGAGGGTGCGGGATCATTCAACCAACGTATCGGGTCGTGGGATACCTCCTCGGTTACTGTCATGAATAATATGTTCCGGAATGCAGGGTCGTTCAATCAACCCATCAGGTCGTGGAACACCTCTTCAGTCACCAGTATGCGCAGAATGTTCTCTAATGCAGAATCGTTCAATCAGCCACTTGACGAGTGGGACACCGCCTCGGTCACCGATATGAGCTACATGTTCGCCGGTGCGGGGCTGTTCAATAGCTCTATTGATTCTTGGAACACGTCCTCAGTCACCGAGATGAAGGGGATATTCCAAGATGCGGCGTCATTTAATCGGTCTATCGGGTCGTGGAACACATCCTCGGTCACCAATATGTACAGGATGTTTTTCAATACAGACTCGTTTAATCAACCGCTTGACGACTGGGATACCTCCTCGGTCACCAGTATGATTCGGATGTTCGAAGATGCGGAGTCGTTCAACGGGTCTGTTGGCTCGTGGAACACATCCTCGGTTACCAGTATGCACCAGATGTTTTCTGAGGCCAGTTCGTTCAATCAGTCTATCGATGAGTGGGACACTTCTTCGGTCACCGATATGAGCTATATGTTCTTTCGTGCGGGATCGTTCAATCAGCCACTCAACTCGTGGAACACATCACAGGTCACCAGTATGAACAGTATGTTCAATATGTACGGTGCCAGTGGTGATCCATCGTTTAATCAGCCACTTGATAATTGGGACACCTCACAAGTTACCAACATGAATCTTATGTTCAACAATGCGAACTCATTCAATGGGTCTATTGGATTGTGGAACACCTCTTCGGTTACTGATATGAGCGGAATGTTCTCTGGTGCAGAATCGTTCAATAGATCTATTGGAGCGTGGGACACCTCTTCGGTTACTGATATGAGCAACATGTTCTTTTGTGGTTTTTCCTGCTCCAAATCAGAGTTTAATCAGCCTCTCGGGTTGTGGAACACCTCGTCGGTCACTGATATGAGCGCGATGTTCACTGGTGCGGAATCGTTCAATGGGTCTGTTGGTTCGTGGAACACCTCGTCGGTCACTGATATGAGCGTGATGTTTAGTGATGCAGAGTCGTTCAATAGGTCTATTGGATCGTGGGACACCTCCTCGGTTACTGATATGAGGGATATGTTCTCTAATGCAGAGTCGTTCAATAGGTCTATTGGATCGTGGGACACCTCCTCGGTCACCGATATGAGCAGCATGTTCTCTTGTGGTTTTTTCTGCTCCAAATTAGAATTTAATCAGCCTATCGAATCGTGGAATACCTCCTCGGTTACTGATATGAGCGCGATGTTCCAGGGGACTCTTATTGGCTCAACATCGTTCAACCAGTCACTCAACGACTGGGACACCTCCTCGGTCACCGATATGAGCTACATGTTCCAAGTTGCAAGATCGTTCAATGGCTCAATCGAGGATTGGGACACTTCCTCTGTCACCAACATGCGGCGGATGTTCTCCAATGCAGGCTCATTCAATCAGTCTATCGGGTCGTGGAACACCCGCTCGGTCACCGATATGAATCATATGTTCTTCGACGCGTCGTCGTTCGAGCAGGACATCAGCACGTGGTGTGCTGTCCAACTGCCCCAGAAACCAGAGGACTTCGACGGTAACGCCGGATTCGAAGGGCAAGATCAACTCCAGCCCAATTGGGGTGAGACCTGTGCCGACAGTCTCGCGATTACTGAGCTCCAGACCCCCGCTCAAGCCCAACCCGGTGCTTCTGTCGACGTGCGTGCAGCTGTCACAAACGTCGGCACCGCGCCTGCTACACAACCTGTCGAGTTCCGATTCGACGGACAGACGGTGGCGAACACCACTGTCAAACTGGTCCCGAGCGAACAGACGACCGTCGCGTTCACCACGACTGTGCCCAAACAGTCCGGTACCTTCGAACACGGTGTCTTTGCCGACGGCGACAACCAGACCGCCCGGATCACGCTCGTAGAGCCGTTCTCGATGCGAGTCAACACCACACGGGACGGCAGGACAAACGACACCTCGTTCCTCGTCAGCACCGGCAACGGCACCTTCGACTACACCGTCTCCTGGCAGTCGGTTCGCGATGGCGGACCTGCGGGGAGCACGACTGGACTCACCGGTGACCACCGGATCAATGTCACCCGGCCGGGCACCTACTACGTGAACATCACCGGCAGGTTCCCCCACCTGCAGTATCCGACGGACGCCAGCGGTTCCCCACAGTCCGACCAACTAAAAATCGAGACAATCGAACAGTGGGGCGACACCGACTGGCAATCGTTTGAGGGTGCGTTCGCGGGCGCGAGAAATCTCGAGTACGGGGCTCCGGATACGCCGCGACTGGCCAACGTCACCAGTCTACGCAGGACGTTCGCGGGTGCGTCCTCGTTCAACGGTGCCATCGGCGACTGGAACACCGCCCCGGTCACCGATATGAGCAGTCTGTTCGCGGGTGCCACCTCGTTCGAGCAGGATATCAGCACCTGGTGTGTCGCACAGATCTCCGAGAAGCCACCCGACTTCGACAGCAACGCTGGATTCGAGGGGCAGAACCAACTCCATCCCAACTGGGGCGACTCATGTCTCAGTCACACCTTCGAGGTTACCAGTCTTCAAGCGCCTGCACAGGCCGACGCCAGGTCGTCGATTAATGTGAGCGCGACAGTCACCAACGTCGGCACTACGTCCGGCACCCAGGACGTAGCGTTCGTCTTCGACGGGAGTTCCGTGGACACCGAGACAGTCACACTGAACGCGAGCGCGAACACCACCGTCGAGTTTACTGACGTTCGACTGCCAGACACCCCCGGAACCTACGAACACGGGGTGGTCACCGACGATGATAGACAGACCGACACTCTCGAGATTCTCGGCGATCGGTTCGAGGTGACCAACCTGACCGCGCCCGCACAGGCCACCCCCGGTGCGTCCATCACCGTGAGCGCGGTCGTAACGAACACCGGAACCACCGCTGGTGTTCAGAACGTGACCGTCGTGTTCGATGGTGCGACCACGGCAAACACCACCGTCACACTGAATCCCACCGAGAGCATGGCCGTCGAGTTTACCCCGACACTGCCCAACCAGACCGGCACGTTCGAGTACGGTGTGTCCACCGACGACAGGAACCGAACCGACACGCTCGATCTCGTCGGAGAGACGTTCTTCAGCCTGAGTGCGTTCAGAGTACCCACCGAGGTCACTGTCGGCGAACCAGTCAACGTCAGGGCGACAGTCACCAATGCTGGCTCCAAAGCCGGGTCACAGCAACTCAATCTCACCGTCAACGGAACCGTCGTCGACACGACCACAGTCGGCCTGGACGGCGGCAACTCTAGCACAGTGCAACTCACCTGGGCAACCACCGCCGGTGACGACGGCAACGCCACCGTGGGACTCGGGAGCAGTAACGATACCCAGACAGCCGAGGTGACAGTCAACCCGCTAACAGTCGCCGAGTACGCAAACGAGAGCGGTATCGTCACCACCTTTGGCCTGTTCGATGCTGTCGAAGACTGGCGTCAGAACCGCATCGAGGCGCAACTCCTCTTCGATGTTATTACTGCCTGGCCTTCGACAACGTAGCGGGCCAGTTCGACAATGGCGACACGATCAACTTCGGGGTGGCACTCTGGGAGTCGGGCGACACCGTAGAGGGTTCGACGACCGTCCGCAGCGGTGAACAGCCCTCGGGTGAGGCCAATATCGTTATCCAATCGGTTGCGTACAACGAGACAGTCCCCTTCCGGGGCGGACTGTCAGTGGACTACACACTCGAGAACGTCGGCAACGCCGACGGACAGGAGCGGTTCGTCGATCTGATAATCGAGGGCACCGACAACGCATTCGATGACACAAACTTCGACGTGAGCGTGCCCGCGGGCGGCACGACGAGTGGGACACTGCGCTTTGACGGCATCGACGGCTACTACGGGCCCGGTGAGACGATCAACTTCAGCGTCGAACTGTGGGACTTCGACAGGGCGGCGGAAAGACAGGCAACCTACGAGGTGCCCGACAGGCCTGTCCTGCAGCTGGCGTCTGTGGACGCGCCGACGACCATCGAGGCCGGTGGGACGCTCAGGGTCAACTACACCATCGACAATCTTGGCGGTGTCGCAGGCACCGAGAGTGCGGTCGAGCTGCTGGTCAATCGTGAGCTCAGCGATACGGATACAAACGTGACCGTGCCCGCACAGGGCAGTGTCAGCGACTCACTGACTCTGGACGGTATCTCTGCCAGAAAGGCTGGAGAGATGCTCAGTGTGACAGACCAGACAGATACCGCAACAGACCAGACAGGCGGCGTACACGTCCCTGAATCGGTTCGGACGGCGGGTGGACAGACCGAACTCATCGTCGAGTTCACCGGTGAGTCAAATGCATCGAGCACCGACGACCTCCAGACCCACGCGAGCGAGGTCCAGCAACCGCTTGCGTCGGTTGCGGCAGCCAACGACGCCGTCACGCTCGAACAGACGTTCTGGCTCAAGCCGATGGCACTAGTCGAGATGGATCTGGACCGCGTGTCGGTGGGGAAACTGGCCGAACTTCCGCAGGTTGAGGCGGTCTACGAGAACGCTCGAGTCACCGCAGACACTGGGTCGACGGCGGGTGCGCCGCCGCCCGGGTCGCTCTCGGCGACGAACAGCTCCTACACGTACGGGCTGGAGCAGATCAACGCGCCGACGGCCTGGGATAACTACAACACGACCGGTGAGGGTGTGAGTATCGCGGTGCTCGATACCGGCGTTGATGTGGACCACCCGGACCTGAACGTGGCGAAGTGGCAGGAGTTCGACAGTGACGGCAACCCGGTGAACTCTCGGCCAAACGATGGCAACGGCCACGGCACCCACGTCAGCGGCACGGCAACCGGTGCACGAAATCCGGCCGGTGACGTGCTGACCTACGGTGTGGCTCCCGGTGCCGACCTGTACGGTGTGAAGGTGCTGGCCGACGACGGTGGCGGGTCGTTCGCACAGATTATCGCCGGGATGCAGTGGGCGGTGGACAACGACGCCGACATCATCTCGATGAGCCTCGGTGCGTCCGGGTTCTACGACCAGATGATTGAGCCGGTGCGGAACGCACACGATGCCGGGACAGTCGTGATTGCGTCGGCGGGCAACAGCGGTGACGGCTCCAGCGGAAGCCCGGGCAACGTGTACGAGTCGATTGCGGTGGGGGCATCAAACTCGAACCAGGGCATCGCGGGCTTCTCATCGGGTGAAGTGGTTGACACAGTGTCGGACTGGAGCAGCCCACCCGTGGACTGGCCCGAGCAGTACACGGTGCCAACCGTCGCCGCGCCGGGTGTGAATACGCTGAGTTCGGTGCCCGGTGGCGGCTACGACGGCACATACTCGGGGACGAGCATGGCGGCACCGCACGTCTCAGGTGCAGTCGCGCTGGCGCTGTCGGCGACGGATGCGGACGTGCGGCCAGCGATGATCGAACGGGCACTGGAGTCGACGGCGGTCAAGCCATCCGAGGCCCCCACACCGCCGGGCGAGCGTGACAGTCGGTACGGTTCGGGGATTATCGACGCGGACGCGCTCGTTGAGTATTTACAAAACCCACCAGTGCTCTATACAGTCGAGTTGTCCGACACGGGTGACAGCCTCGGTGGCGTGGTGTTCGTGGAGAACACGAGCAACACTACGGAAGCGGGAGTCAACTCTCGGGCCACAGGGAACGACTCTAACGCACCACTGTCCGAAGGTGAGACGCCTGAGGTGAGTGTCACCGAGAGCACCGGTGATAGAACCGACACGCAGAAGATCACACTGACGTCCGACGACGGCAGGAGTGATCCGGTCGTGCGTGAGTATGTTCGGCCCGCCTCGGAGTTCACGCGTTTCGCGGGCTGACACACCTGTCTAGCGAGAGCACAGCAGGATAGAGTCACGTACGACCGTATGAGGCCGGCACCAGCGAGCTCTCGGCTGTCCAACAGGCGCGCGTAACAACGACGACACAGGACTCGATCGCTCGGTTTGCGTTTACGACGGTGAGCTTCCCGCTGGAAAACCTGGGTGGTACTGCGCCGGACGGCACCACATCGAAATAGTTCATTTTCTCGACGCTCTGTGACTGGTCCGGCATGAACTGGAAGCAGAGTTTGCCCGAGGATGGGAGGTCGAGATCAACGGTGTGTGCATCCCCGACGCCTACGCTCCCGCGGGCCGACCGACCAACCCGGCAGTCTCGGGCCAGCGACTCGTCAGCAACAGCGTCAGTCCCGGGCGGTTGCACGACCCGTTCTCGTGGTTGTCGCCAGTTCTGACAGCCGCCCCCTTCGGCTCAGGTTCCTCTCGCAACTCGTCGTTGTTTCCGGGCCTGTGATTGAACTATGCCCGAGCAGCTGGAAGCTCCTCCTCTCGAGTTATCTGTCCTGGTAGAGTGGCGAGTGCGTACCAACTCGTCGGTTCTCCGCACCGATGTCGGCAATCTCACGCGGGCGTTCGAGGGCGTGATTCAACGTAGCTGATTGATATGGGTTCTGCTGCCGTGTGAGCCAGAGACGACCTGTGTCGTTATGGATCGGTCGTGATTCCCGTTCTCGCATCCACCGCAGAGTGCGGATGTCCGTTCCTGTAAGCTTGCGACCCAGTTGTCTGAGTTCCTCGAGTGCCCTCGCCTGATTCACGCGGAGAGCCGTGACCGGCAGTCCACAAACGTCCGGCGCCCGTGACCAGCGCCCCCGAGCGCCAGGCGTCCACAACATCAAACAACAGGAATGTGTTGATTCTGTCATCACGCCAGTCGTCGACAGCGGTAAGCAGCCCGGAGTTATTAATAATCCCACTCTCGTTTGCGTACGTTGCGAGACCTCTCTCGACAACAACCGTCGTCTCGCCCGAGGTAACGTTCCCGAACTCCGCGGTGACATTGTAGGCACCCAACCCGGTCTCGGTGAACAGACCCGACCCGGAGAGAGACCCACCCTCGGCGTCCCAGTCGAAGGCAGCGTCATAGTCCTCAACGACCGTTCCCTGGCTGAATGCGGTGGCGTTGAACTCGACGGTCTCGCCTGCTCTGATGATCTGATCGCTTGAGGGTGAGACCTCCACGCGGTCGACCGCGTCACTCGCGACGGTAGCCGTTATATCATCCGTGTCGTCGTCGCTCGATACCGCCGCCGTGTACGACCCCGCGTCACCGCTACCGGTGCCGACAGAGAGGGACAGGTTGGTCGCGCTGTTCCCGCCCAGCGTCACGGTCGTCGAATTTGCTCCCAGCGTCCCGACGCTGAGGGTGACCGTCTGCGTGTCCCCGACGTCGCCGGTGTTCTGAATGTTGGCGGTGACGCTCAGTCGTTCGCCCTCAACGGGTGTGTTCGCCTCCAGTATCTCCACCGTGAACTCGGCCGCAACCAGTACTGTCACCGTCTCTGTCGCCGAGTCGTTTTCACTGGAAACGTTCAGTGACACTGCCGGTGCATCCCCGGCCACTGTCGCGTGGCTGAACTGGTCGCTGAACGTTTCGCTCCGGTTCAGCGTCACTCCCGATTCCGTGTCTTCCGTGGTCCCGTTGACTGCGAACGTGATATCCTGCGTTGCCTGCACGTCACCAGTGTTCGTCACTTCGTAGTCCACCGTGATCGTCTCGCCTTCTGCCACCGATGCGTCGACACTCGTTATTGTCACGTCGAACGACGACGGTTCGTTCACCGTCACCGTTGCCGTCGCCAAATCATCGGCACTCGATACCGCCACCGACACTGCCGGCGCATCACCGGTGGACGTGCTGTACGTGAACTGGCCGCTGAACGTTTCGCTCTCGTTCAGCGTCACTCCCGATTCCGTATCCTCGCTGCTCCCGTTGACCGTGAACGTGAGATCCTGCGTCGCCTGCACGTCGCCCGTGTTCGTCACTTCGTAGTCCACCGTGATCGTCTCGCCCTCCGTCACTGCCGAGTCGACACTCGTTATCATCACGTCGAACGACGACGGCTCGTTCACCGTCACCGTCTCGGTCGTCGAATCGTCCTCGCTCGACACTGACACCGACATTGCCGGCGCGTCACCGGTGGACGTGCTGTACGTGAACTGGCCGCTGAACGTCTCGCTCTCGTTCAATTTCACTCCAGACTCGGTGTCCTCGCTTGTTCCGTTGACCGCGAACGTGATATCCTGGGTCGCCTGCACGTCACCAGTGTTCTCAATCTCGTAGGACACTGTGATCGTCTCGCCCTCCGTCACTGCCGACTCGACACTCGTTATTGTCACGTCGAACGACGACGGTTCGTTCACCGTTACCGTCTCGGTCGCCGAACCGTCCTCGCTCGACACTGTTACCGACACTGCCGGTGCGTCGCCGGCCACCGTGTTGTAAGTGAACTGCCCACTGAACGTCTCACTCCCGTTCAGCGTCACGCCCGACTCCGTGTCCTCGGTTGTTCCGTTCACCGCGAGCGTGACGTTCTGAGTATCCCTCACGTCGCCGGTGTTCTGGAGTTCGTAGGCGACAGTCACCGTCTCGCCTTCCGTGACTGCACTCTCCACACTCGTTATCGTCACATCGAAGCTTGCCGGTTTCTTGACCGTCACCATCTCGATCGCCGAATCGTCCTCGCTCGACATCGCCACAGATACTGCCGGTGCATCGCCATCCGATGTAGTGTACGCAAACTGCCCGCTGAACATCTCGCTCCCGTTCAGCGTCACTCCCGATTCCGTGTCCTCAGTTGTCCCGTTGACCGCGAACGCGATATCCTGCGTTGCCTGCACGTCACCAGTGTTCGTCACTTCGTAGTCCACCGTGATCGTCTCGCCCTCCGTCACTGCCGAGTCGACACTCGTTATCGTCACATCGAACAACGACGGTTCGTTCACCGTCACCGTCGCCGTCGCCAAATCGTCGGCACTCGACACCGCTACTGACACTGCCGGTGCGTCGCCGGCCACCGTGCTGTAAGTGAACTGTCCGCTGAACGTCTCACTCTCATTCAACGTTACCCCTGATTCCGTGTCCTCGCTTGTTCCGTTGACTGCGAACGTGAGATCCTGCGTGTCCGTTACGTCCCCCGTGTTCGTCACCTCGTACGCGACTGTGATTGTCTCGCCTTCTGTCACCGCTGAGTCGACGCTCGTTATCGTCACATCGAACGACGATGGTTCGTTCACCGTCACCGTCGCCGTCGCCAAATCATCGGCACTCGACACCGCCACCGACACTGCCGGCGCATCACCGGTGGACGTGCTGTACGTGAACTGGCCGCTGAACGTCTCGCTCTCGTTCAACGTCACTCCAGACTCGGTTTCCTCGCTTGTTCCGTTGACCGCGAACGTGATATCCTGCGTCGCCTGTGCGCCACCCGTGTTCGTCACCTCGTAATTCACCGTTATCATCTCGCCTTCTGTCACTGCCGACTCCACACTCGTTATCATCACATCGAAGACTGCCGGCTCGTTCACCGTCACCGTCTCGGTCGCCGAATCATCCTCGCTCGACACTGACACCGACACTGCCGGCGCGTCACCGGTGGACGTGCTGTACGTGAACTGGCCGCTGAACGTCTCACTCCCATTCAGCGTCACTCCAGACTCGGTGTCCTCGCTTGTTCCGTTGACCGCGAACGTGATATCCTGGGTCGCCTGCACGTCGCCCGTGTTCGTCACTTCGTAGTCCACCGTGATCGTCTCGCCCTCCGTCACTGCTGACTCGACACTCGTTATCGTCACGTCGAACGACGACGGTTCGTTCACCGTCACCGTCTCGGTCGCCGAATCGTCCTCGCTCGACACCGCCACAGATACTGCCGGTGCATCGCCATCCGATGTAGCGTACGCAAACTGCCCGCTGAACATCCCGCTCCCGTTTAGCGTCACTCCAGACTCCGTATCCTCGCTGCTTCCGTTGACCGTGAACGTGATATCCTGCGTTGCCTGCACGTCGCCCGTGTTCGTCACATCGTACGCGACTGTGATCGTCTCGCCTTCGGTCACCGTCGACTCAACACTCGTGATTGTCACGTCGAAACTCGCCGGGTCGTTGACCGTCACCGTCTCGATGACCGAATCGTTCTCACTGGAGATGTTGAGTGACACTGCCGGTGTATCGCCACCTGACGTGGTGTATGCGAACTGTCCGCTGAACGTCTCACTCCCGTTCAATAACACCCCAGACTTCGTGTCCTCAGTTGTCCCGTTGACTGCAAATGTTATCTCCTGCACCGACTGCACGTCGCCGGTGTTTGTCACCTCGTATGAAGCCGTTATTGTCTCTCCTGCCGTCACTGTGCTACTGACAGAGGTGAGCGTCACCTCGAACGATGCCGGCTCGTTCACTGTCACCGTCTCGGTTGCTGAGTCGTCCGCACTCGACACTACTACGCTCACCGCCGGTGCGTCGCCGGCCACTGTCGCGTAGCTAAACTGTCCGCTGAACGTCTCGCTTTCGTTCAGCGTTACCCCTGATTCTGTGTCCTCGCTCGTTCCGTTCACTGCGAACGTGAGATTCTGCGTGTCCGTCACGTCCCCCGTGTTCGTCACCTCGTACGACACGGTGACTGTCTCGCCTTCGGTCACTGCTGATCCGACGCTCGTTATCGTCACGTCGAACGATGCCGGCTCGTTCACTGTCACCGCCTCTGTCGCTGAGTCGTCGTCACTCGACACGTTCACCGAGACAGCTGGCGCGTCACCGCCCACCGTAGCGTACGCAAACTGCCCGCTGAACGTCTCACTCCCGTTCAGCGTCACCCCCGACTCGGTATCCTCGCTCGTTCCATTCACTGCGAATTTTATATCCTGGGTCGCCTGTGCGCCACCCGTGTTGGTCACCTCGTAATTCACCGTGATCGTCTCGCCTTCGGTCACCGTCGACTCAACACTCGTTATCGTCACGTCGAAACTCGCCGGTTCGTTCACTGCCACCGCCTCTGTCGCTGAGTCGTCAGCACTCGATACCATCACTGAGACAGCCGGCGCGTCGCCCGCTGCCGTGGCGTAGTTGAACTGCCCGCTGAACGTCTCGCTCCCGTTCAGCGTTACCCCCAACTCTGTGTCCTCTGTCGTTCCGTTCACTGCGAACGTGAGATCCTGCGTGTCCGTTACGTCGCCCGTGTTCGTCACCTCGTACGCGACGGTGATGGGCTCGCCTTCCGTCACCGTTGAGTCGACACTCGTGATTGTCACGTCGAAACTCGCGGGTTCGAGCACGGTGACAGCACTCGAGTCGCTGCCGTCCTCGCTTGTGACAGTAGCGGTGTAGCTGCCAGCATCGCCAGGTTTGGTGTCGTAGGAGAGGTTGACACTCGTCGCGTTGCCGCTGTCGAGCGTGACGGTGGTCGAGTTGCGCTGGGTCCCGTTCAGTTCCAGCGCTACCATCTCTGTGTGGCTCTGGTCGAGTTCGTTCTGGACCGTTGCATTGATTCTGAGCGTGTCTCCCTCCGTCACGGGCGAGTTCGTCGAGTCGATTGTCACGGTGAAATTCGAGGTCGAAAAGGGCGAGGACTGCAACCACGGCTCAAAGTGGACGTTCGCAGTGCTGACACTCCCGGAGACGCTGCTACCGTCACCGTCGGCGAGTGTCCCAGTCACCGGGTCCGCGTAGGGCCCGGCGCTGTCCGGCCCAGTGCTGTTGCCCCAGTAGTTCTCCGTGGCAGTGACCCAGTCGGTGCCGGCGACGCTCGATACCTCGTTGTTGACGCCGAACGCCGACGTTTCGAGGTGGTTGTGCGAGATGTTGATCGTCTCGACCCACTCCGAGGTCGAGCGGATCTTCACGGCGTCACCGCCTGTCCGGATCTCGTTGAACCCGACGTAGACCGTCCCCACCGGCTGCGTTAGAGCGGACGAGTCGTTCCTGGTGCTCAGTTCGACCCCGGTGGCGCTGCCGGTTTCGCTGACGATCGTGTTGTCCACGATGTCGATACTCGTGTCGGCGTCGTGCACGTTGACAGTTGGTTTGATCCCCTGCCTGGAGAAGTTGCGGAGCGTGTTTCCGGTGACGTTCGCCTCGTAGACTGTCTGGTCACCGACGCCCAGCAGATCAACCGCTGTGGCCGTCGATTCGACCGTGTTGTCCACGATGTCGAACCCTTCGAGGACCACGTTGTTCTGTGCGAACAGTGCCGCCACGCCCGTCCCGCCGGTCGACTCGGCGGTGATCTCGTTGTCCCGGATCGTGACATTGCGCGTCTGCACTCCGTCTCCAGTCAGCGAGGCGAACTCGATTGCGGTACCCACTCCCGAGTCGAACGTGCTGTTCGCGATCCGGACGTTCTCCACCGTCGAGCCCCTGTTATAATCAATCGCGATCCCACCACTCGACGCGTTCACCTTGCTGTCGGTGACCTGGATATCCTGGACGGTCGAATTAGCGCCGATTTTCATCTTGACGGTGTCTCCGAGCGTGCTGTTCGAGATCCGGATGTCCGCAAACGTCATTTCGTCGCTCCGGATGAGACCCCCCAGCGTCAGGCCATTATCCGCTGTGGAGCTGTTCTCCAGTGTGAACTCTTTGAGTGTCGCGTTTCGTCCCGTCTCGTCGACCGCGATCGCGGGAAAGCTGGCGCCGTCGGTGCCGAACTCGCTATCCCTGACAGTCAGTTTCTCGAGTGTGGTGTTGTCCGCCGCCAGTGAGTCGACGTTGATCCCGCCATCCAACGAGGAGTCGATACGCCGGAGTGTGAGGTTCTCGACGGTCAGCTCCGAGATCGTCCCGTTTTCGGCCAGTTCACCGAGACGGACGCCGTCGGAGACATTGCGAAGTTCGAGGTCCCGGAGTGTGACGTTCCCCTCGACCTGGCCTTCGACCAACACGCCGGTTCCGCCGTTCGAACCGGGGGCCCCCTCGACCGTGTACCCCTGGCCGTCGATGTCGACGTCGCCGAGCGGAACGTCGATACAGGGCGTGTCGCTGAAGGAATCGGGACTAAACGAGAGGTTGTTGGTGAGAACGTAGCTTCCCGGCCGATAGAGCGTGGTGCAGTCCGAGATCGGCTCGCCGGAGACGGGCACGGTCGACAGCACGACCGCGGATTCGTTCGCCCCGTCCTGATCGCTCTCGACGCGGATCTCGTCGCTGCCGGCGTCACCGCTGCCGGTCTGCCACGCCAGCGTGGTCGTCGTCGAACCGTCCGGGGCCAGCGTGACGCTCTCGGTGTCGACAGCCGTTCCGCCGAAGCTACGGAGTTCGATCGTCTGCGTGCCCGTGTCGTTGCCGGTGTTCTGGATCGTCGCGGTGACGTTGAGGATGTCCCCTTCCGTCACTGGCGAGTTCGTTCCCCACGAGTATGATCTCCTGCGAGCCGGTATCTGTGTCGAGGTTCTCGATCGTGGCGTTGACTTCGAGCGTATCGCCCTGGAGGACCGGCGAGTTCGTCGCGTCGACCGCCACCGTGAAATTCGGGGGTTCGGTCACAGTGACACTGGTCGATGCGGTGTCGTTCGCGCTCGTTACTGCTGCAGTGTGCGTCCCGGCGTCACCACCGCTGGTGCCCCAGTAGAACCTCTCCTGGATCGACTGGCCACCTCCAAGGTACACGTTCTCCGAGTCGATTACCGTTCCGTCGATGGTGAGATTGACGGTCTGGCTGGCACTCTCGGTCCCAGTGTTTTCGATCGTGGCGTCGACCTCGAGGAAATCCCCTTCGGTCACCGGCGAGTTCGTCGCGTCGATCCGCACCGAGAAGTTCGCGGGCCCGGTCACCGTGACGCCTGTCGAATCACTGGTGTTCTCGCTGGCGACAGTCGCGGTGTACGTTCCGGAGTCTCCCTCGACGGTGTTCCAGTGAAGCGTTACCGTCGTCGTGTTGCCCACGAGTATGATCTCCTGCGAGCCGGTATCTGTGTCGAGGTTCTCGATCGTGGCGTTGACTTCGAGCGTATCGCCCTGGAGGACCGGCGAGTTCGTCGAGTTGATTTTGGGCCGGAAATAGCCAGCGCCAGTGAACAGATCAACAGCAGCCTTGACGTCGACGATTCCGTGGCCGTAGCGGATGTCCTGTCTGTCCGGTTCGCCAGCGGGTTTCGACGCTGTCTCGATCAGCGCGTCTTCGAGTTGGTTGAGGGTCAGGTTCGGCCCGGTCGCCGATTGGAGGAGCGCGATAGAACCGGAGATGTGGGGCGTTGCCATACTCGTTCCATTCCCGTAGAAATAATCGCTCCCGCTCAGGGCAGACGCGCTGTAGACCAGGACCCCCGGTGCCGAAATCGTCGGCACGACGTACTGTTCGGGCCAGTCGTGCCGCAACTTGTCAACACGGCGCCGTGGTGCAGCGTCGCGTTCGGCGCGACTCCGATGTATCTCCCACTCGCGTTGCCCCCGACGACGGTGCCGCTCACGTGTGTCCCGTGTGTGGCGTAGTCCTGTGGGTTGGAGTTGACCGGATTCCCGTTGCTGTCCCACTCCCCCCACTTGCCGAGCGTGATGTCCGGGTGACTCGGGTCGACCCCGGTATCCAGTACGGCGACGGTGATGCCTCCACCTTTCGTGTTGTAGGTGTTCCAGACCTCGGAGGCGTTTATCTGATCGAGGCCGTAGGTCGTGTGGCTCGACGCCGGTTCGACGTCCGGATCCGGCGCGGCGATCGACCCCGGCCGCTCGAACAGCGCCGGCCCCGTGTGACGGGCCACCGGTCCGCTCGCTCCCGAGACGTGCCTCGTCTGCCCGCTCGACGAGACTGGATCGATACTCACCTCGGAGTTCGGGCCGACGTGTGCCACGTTCTCCACGGCTGCGAGTTCGTCCACGTCCGCCCGGTCGTGGTCGATCTCCACCACGACGAGGTTGCCGAGCCAGAAGCTGTTCTCGATGCTCACGCCAGGGGTCCGGCTGGCGTACCCCTCGATCGGTGCCTGTGTCCTGCTCGCCCGCTCTCTGAGTTGGCCGACTGTTGTCGCAGTCGCTCCTGCTGCCGGTCCCCCGGACTCGACCCGGACGATGACGACCTGTTTCCCCTCCGCGTTCGCGACTTCCGGGGCGACTGTCCCCGACTCCCCGGCCTCGCGCTCGTTTTGCTGCGCCGCCCCGGGACCGATGTTGCCCGAGTAAACGCTGGAACAGGGGTTGTGACTGCTAGCCGCGGACTCCCCCTCGAGTTCGGCTGGTCCCACGCTATCGACAGCCACACAGGAACTGAGGCTGGTGGTACCAGCAGCGTCGCCGCTCGCTGTCCCGACGCCAGCGCCGACCATCGCCAGCAGGGCCACCCCGATCAAACCCATCCCAACCAGTAGTATCACCTCGTGCCAGCCGGTCACCTCCAGGGGTGAACTGTCCTGAGTGTCCCGGGAACGCGAACAGTGACTCTGATCTGCCCGTTCCCGACTCTTGAGTGCTGGGTTCATACGACAAAATATAAATCGATTATTAATAAATACAGTGTGTCATATGCTGACACTATCGGTCTCAGCATAATAGCTCTTGTCTGGGTGTCCTATCACGGTCGACGCCCGGTCGACTTATATCCCTGTGCCCTGTTATCTCGGACAATGAGGAGAGAGCGCGACGCGGATGGGGTCGAGAGGTCACAGCAGTTTGTCGCCGGTATCGTCGTACTCGCGGTGACGGCGGTGGCGGTGGTTGGACTGCTGGCCACGGGACAGGAACTGGTCACGGTCGCTCTCGTGGCCGGCGTCGGCGGCGCGCTGTCCGTCGGGTTACTCGCCCGGTGGCACACCACGTCGGACACCTCCACAGCACAGGAGAACCGGTCACGTGCCCGTCGAGCACGCGACGAGACCGGGAAACCCGACGAGAGCGGGCTGGGGGACGGACCGGAACGGAAGCGGCAACAGGCCCAGTCTGGTCCCGAGGCTCCCCTCGAATCCGTGTCCAGTGCCGAATCGGGGACGGACTCTGTCCCCGGGACGGAGGAGCGCCCGGACCCCCCCTCCGGAGGTGGGCTCGATATTGACCCCATCTCCGAGGCCGAACCCGACACAGAGCCGGACCCGGAGCTTCCGTCCGGAGCAGAGAGAGAACCCGACCCGGTCTCCGGGACCGGACCCGGTTCCGAGCAACGCCCGCAGCAGGAGCCGAGTGCCGACGCTCGCTCCGAACCTGTGTCCGACCCGGATTCGAACGCTCGTTCCGGCCTCAACTCTGAGTCTGAACCCGACTCTCTCTCGGGGTCGGGACCGAACGTGGACGCCGTCTCCGGGACGGGACCGGACCCTGAGCCGCTCTCCGGATCCGACTCCGACTCCCTCTCCGGTTCGGGGCCGGAGGTTGACTCCATCTCCGGGACAGGACCGGACCCCGAGCCCCTCTCCGGGTCCGAACCTGACTCTCTCTCGGGGTCGGGAGCAAACGTGGATACCGTCTCCGGGTCTGGACTGGACCCCGACTCCCTCCCCGGGGCCGCCTCGGGGTCCGAACTCGAACCCGAGTCACGGTCCAGAACGACCTCCGATATCGACTCCAAATCCGAGTCGCTGTCAGATGTGAAATCCGGTGGCTGGTCGGCGTCAACGCCGGAGGTCGACTCTATCTCCGGCCCCGGATCCGAGTCACCGTCCGGGGGCGGTTCCAACCCGGACTCCACGGCTGAAAAAAAAGAACACGAACAGGACCGAGAGTAACTCCATGGCGGTGTCGTCACCGGCGGGTGACCGACGCGGTTCGCACTCACGGCCCCCCGGTCAGGACGCGCTCGCGCCATCGACCGCGAGCGGCCGTGCGTTCTCCCGCGTGAGCAGGTAGTAGGGGACAACAACGACATACAGTGCAGGAACAACAGAGAGCAGCGCCCAGCGCAGCGGCCCCCCCTGCCAGTCGGTCGTGCTCCGGAGGTACAGCGCGTCGACGTAGACGGAGACCGGCAGTATCAGGAACGTACAGACGACGTACACACCGAGATACACCGTCGAAAACAGCGCGTCGGCGAACCCAAAGAAACTCCCCAGCGCGACGAGGAAACTCGGGAACACCCCGAGAAAGACCCCGTAGAGTGCGCGGTGGTCACCCCGGCGCCCGCCCTCGCGGGAGACCGGTATCGGATGGCCGTCCTCGATGTCGAGCAGCACACCCGCCCCGGCCACATCTTCGGGTTCGGTCACCCCTTGCACGTCGAGCAGTGTCGCGAGTCGGTCGTCAGGGTCGGTCTCGGGGAGCGAGAAGTAGGTCCGTGCCCGGCCGTCGTGGCGCTTGAACTCGAACTCGAGTGCGAGCGCCTCGTCGGTCCAGACGGCGACCGGGAACGTCTCCGGCACCTCGGCGGCCGGAACCCGCTCGACGGCGACGACCTCGCCGTACAGTCGCAACCCGTCGGGGAGTTCCGGGGCTCTGGACTCGTCACTGTCGGTTGCCTGCGTCCCGCTCTCGGACGCCTCACTGTCCGCCGTCACGCCTTCCGGTTCGCTCCCCGTGCTCAAAACCTCTGGTATCCCGGTCGACTCACTCGTAGCGCAGCGCGTCGATCGGGTCGACCCGTGCCGCCCGCCAGGCCGGGTAGAGCCCGGAGACGACACCCGTCGCGATACCCATCAGTGTCGCCACCAGAATCCAACCGTAGGGAACGGTGAACCCGACCTCCGCGTACGCCGAGGCACCGTACCCGACCGCGAGGCCGGCCGGAATCCCGACAACCGCGCCCGCCAGTCCGAGCATCACCGCCTCCGCGAGAAAGAGCCCCATCACCGCGCGGTTCCGCGCCCCGTTTGCCTTCATGATGCCGATCTCCTTTGTCCGCTCGGTCACGCTGACGAGCATGATGTTCGCGATGCCGAACGCGCCGACCAACAACGCCAGCAGACCGATACCGGAGACGAGTCTGATGATGTCACCCAGCACCTCCTCGATACCGTCGACGATCTCCGCGGCCGACTGCACCGTCACGCCGCCATCAATGACCTGCCCCGCGTCGGACTCCTGTTCGAAGTAGGTCTCAACCGTGCTGCTGGTGTCGGTCACCCGGTCCGGTTCGGCGACCAGTGTGACCTGCCGGTACGCGGCCTGGTCGACCCCCTGGGAGGGCGACCTGACGGTCTCCCCATACTCTTGGTAGTACGGCTCCGTCGGAACGTACGCCTCGGTGCTGAATCCGCCGACGAGGTTCAGTCCGCCGCGGGCCTGACTCACGATACCGACGACCTCGACTGTCTTGTTCTCCTCGCCGAGTTCGATCGTAACCGTGTCATTGACCGAGAGGTTGCCCTCGAACGCCGCGGCGGCACGCTCGGTCATCACCATCTGGTCGGACTCGCCCTGCTCGAACGACTGGCCTCTGACGATGTTGTCCTCGGGGAACGCCGACGGACTGGTCGCTATGACCGTCTGTGGCTGTCGCTGTCCGTCGTACTCGAGCGCCGTCACGGCGTCGAGTTCGGCCCGTGGAATGACAGCGTTCACCCCGTCCGTGTCCCGGAGTTGTTCGAGGTCGTGTGTCGTCACGCCTGGGAGCGCGAAGCTGTCGAGATTGCCCGGTGACGGCGGGGGGCCAAACGAGCCGTCGTCGGGGTCCAGCCCCACATCACCGGTCACTACCAGAATCTCGCTCGCTGCGGTGTCCTCGAACTCACCAACAACGTCGGTCTGGACGCTCGTCCCGAAGCTGGCGAAGATGATGACCGTCCCGATTCCGATGACGATGCCGACGACTGTCAGCGCCGAGCGCAGTCGGTGACCCGTCAACGACCGGAGCGCGATCCGGACACCGTCGCGTGATTTCATCGGGTTTCCCCCGTTGTCTCCTGGCCGGCTCCAACGGCTCTCTCCCCGATTTCGGCCTCTGTTCCGACCGGCCTCGTGTGCTCGACCTGTTCGATACCTTCGACGACGCCGTCGCGGACGTTGATAATCCGGTCGGCGTGTTCGGCGATCCGTCGCTCGTGGGTGACAAGCAACACCGCGTTGCCCCGGTCGTTCGCGTCACGCAGGAGCGACATTATCTCGGCACCGGTTTCGGTATCGACGTTGCCGGTCGGTTCGTCGGCGAGGATGAGCTCCGGGTCCGAGGAGAGCGCGCGAGCGATTGCGACCCGCTGTCGCTGGCCACCGCTCAGCTCCTGCGGGAGGTGGTCGAACCGGTCTCCTAGGCCGACGTCGGTGAGCAGAGTTTCCGCCCGCTCACGACGACGCGAACGACTCCACTCAGCGAACATCAGCGGCAGTGCGACGTTTTCTACGGCAGTCAGGCGCGGCATCAGATTGAACGTCTGGAAGATGAAGCCGATGCGTGTCCCGCGGAGGGCAGCCCGCTCGGTCTCGGAGAGTCTTGCCACGTTCTCGCCGGCGACGATGACATCACCGCTCGTCGGCGTGTCCAGGGCGCCAACGAGATTCAACAGCGTGCTCTTGCCGGACCCGCTCGGCCCCATCACCGCGGTGTACGACCCCGGCTCGAACAACAGGTCGACACCGTCGAGTGCTGTTACGGTCCCGCCGAGTTGATACTCCTTTCTGACGTTATCGATAGATACTACCGGATCAGAAGGCGATGTTGCCATTCTCCTGTTTATACGTGCCCAGCGGGGGTGAACCTTTCGCCGTCGTGCGACGGTCAGGGGATTCCGCACCGACTAATCGCACGACAGCGGACGTATCCGGGCTGTCGGTCGACGCCACGGCGGCGAGCAATCTGGCCGCTGTCGGGGAGCCACATACGGAGCATACAAGTGTGTGCGTCACGTACAATACGATGATGAAATTCGACGACAGCGGACGGACACGGTCAGTCGCAATCGCCGCCCTCCTCCTCGCAACGGTCGCTGTCGCGGTGGTCGCAGGATTCGCGCTCGGGGCGATGGACTCCGGGTCCGACGAGCGGACCGGAGAGGAGGTTCTGTCGGACGTGCAGGAGACGTACGCGGACGCCGAGTCGGTCTCGACCGACGCGGTCGTTACTGTCGAGGCCGCAAACAGGACGACCGAGTTCGAGGTGTCGGCTGCGGCCGCCGGCACAGACCAGATGCGACTCAACGCCTCTGGTGATGGGTACTACGTACTGACGGGCATCGACAACGGAACTGTCTGGCGCTACGATTCACTCACCGGTCTGACCGGCGTGCTCGACCGGGACGGGAACAGCCTGACCGCCAGCCTCCGCGGCGGCACCGAGGCCCCTGCCCGGCCCGGACTCTCTGCTCTCCCCGGAGGCACCGGCCTCGATACCGAACTCTCGACGCTGCTCGAGAGGTTCGACGGTGAACTGCCAGAGGGTGTCGGCGGTGAACTTGAGAGTCTTCCAGCGAACGCCACTGTCGCCGACGTGCTGAACAACAACAGTCTCGCCGGTGATATCAACAGCGGGAGCCTCGCCGGCACCGGCGGGGAACTCCCCGGTGGGCTCTCCGAGGACCTCTCAGAGTTCGAGTTCCCGGACGAGTTCCCGGACAATCTCTCAGAGTTTGACTCATCTGAGTTCGAGTTCCCGGACAACCTCTCTGAGTTCAACTCCTCCGAGTTCGAGCTTCCGGAGGAGTTCTCCAATTACTCGGAGTTCAACCACTCCGGGTTCGAGCTCCCGAACAACCTCTCGCAGTTCGATTACCCGGAGGACTGGGACAGCGGGGAGTTGAGAGAGCGCATCGACGAGTCACTCGTGGGTGAGTTCAATGCGTCGGCGGTGACAGTCGAGCGCGTCGGCACG